>Ga0180430_10000066_pt1 | contig 120875 bp, 91 predicted proteins | sample SS_ome_9_FD_132999 | JGI IMG/M metagenome (GOLD analysis project Ga0180430, IMG submission 132999) | Hypersaline lake sediment archaeal communities from the Salton Sea, California, USA - SS_1_S_2 metaG | ecosystem: Environmental > Aquatic > Non-marine Saline and Alkaline > Hypersaline >...
CCAGGGGCCGGCGGCGGCCCAGCACCACCCGGTCCACGTGCCAGGCCGCGCCGAGAGAGGTGCCGGCATCGTGGGGCGCCGGCATGGGGTAGATCTCGCAATAGCCGGCCTCGCGCAGCAGCCGGCCGTTCATCACGCAGTTGAGGCCCACGCCGCCCGAGATGACAAGACGCTCCTCGCCGGTCTCTTCCCGCAGCTCCACGGCCAGCTGCAGCACCGCCTCCTCCAGCGCCTTCTGCGCGCTGTGGGCGATGTCGGCGTGGCGCTGTTCGATCTCCTCGTCCTTGCCCCGTGCCGGCCCCAGGGCGCGAACCAGTTGATGGCCGAAAAAGCGCTTGCGGTTCGCGGTCTGGTGGTAGGCAAAGTAGCCGGTGTCCACCCGAAGCATGCCGCCGGGATCGACGCTGATCAGCTTGCGGAAGAAATCGAGGTGCTCGGGCTCCCCGTACGAGGCCAGGCCCATCACCTTGTATTCGTCACGGTCCGGCCGGAAGCCGAGGTAGTCGGTCACTGCACTGTAGAAAAACCCCGGCGAGTGGGGAAAGCGCATGCGGCGCAGAATGCGATAGCCATCCGGATCGTAGGTCCCGGCGGTGCCGGTGTCCCGCTCCCCCACCCCGTCGAGGGTCAACACCGCTGCCGATTCGAAGCCTGAAGCAAAGAAGCCGGCGGCGGCGTGGGCCGGATGGTGCTCGACGAAGTGGAAGGTGGTGCCCTCCATCTCGCTGCCCAGCAGTTCGCGCACCCGGGAGGGGATGGAGCGCATCCTGGCCCCGGCCCGGAGCTGGCTGCCCCAGAAACCGAGCCCGGTGAGCCCGGAAACGGCGAGGTGCCGCGGCCAGTAGGTCAGGTTCTCGCGGAAGACCAGTCCGGGGAGCATGTAGAAGGCCACGTGGTCCAGTTGCTCCGCACCGATCCCGGCGGCATCGAGGCAATGGCGGATGGCCCGGCCGGGGAAGCGGCCGTCGTGCTTGACCCGGGAAAGGCGCTCCTCCTCCACCGCGGCCACCGGCACGCCATCCACCAGCAGCGCCGCCGAAGCGTCATGCTTGAAGCAATTGATACCGAGAATCGTCGTCACGTTGCTCACTCTCCGGCCGGCGGGCCCCAGATCAGCTGGAGCGCCTTTTTCGATCGGGCCCGCTTCTCCGCCCCCCAGGGCAGGGAGACCATGCGGGCGATCCAGATCAGGCTGATGCCCGCCCGGAACAGCGGCATGGACAACGGGCCGCCGTGCTTGCGCAGAAACCGCAGTTTGCCCGGAATGTAGCGCAGGATCAAGTCCTGGTGCCCGCCTGCCGGTCCGGCGGCCAGCCCCCCGCCCACGTGAATCGCCTCGGCCCCGGGGATGAGGCGCAGTTCCCAGCCCCGGTCTCGAAAGCGGCGGGCCAGGTCGGTCTCCTCGTGAAACGTGCCGAAGCCCTCATCGAAAAGGCCGGTCTGCTTCAGGGCCTCGCGGCGGATGAGCCAGACCGCACCCACGATCCAGTCCGCCGTCCGCTCCGAGCGGTGCGGGTCGAAGACCGCCACCCGCTTCGACCTGGCGCGCCCCTCCAGCAAGTGCTCCAGGGCCAGGTTCCAGGGCGTGGGATCGTCGCGCAGCGAGGGCTGCAGCGTGCCGTCCGGGTTGAGCAGCCGCGGGGCCGTCACCGCGGCTTTCGGATAGCGCTGCTGTCCCTCGATCAGCGCGGCCAGCGCTTCCGGCTCCATCTCGGCGTCGGGGTTGAAGAGCAGGGCGTCCCGCCCTTCATCCAGCGCCCGCGCCATCCCCTGGTTGGCCGCCGGAGCGTAGCCGACGTTGGCGTGGTTGGTCTCGTGGGAGAACCAGGATTCATCGCCATAACGTTCGATCAGCGCCTCCCGGCTGCCGTCATTCGATGCGTTGTCCACCAGGTGCACCGGCAATGGCACCAGGCGCCGGCAGCGCTCGAGGCTCTCCAACGCCCGGCGAACCAGGTCGCCACCATTCCAGTTGACCACGATGGACAGCGGCAGCGATGTAACCGGATATCCCACGCCTGCCTCTCGCCCGCCCGGCACGGGCCGGAGCGGCCCCTGGAGACCGGGCGGCGCGGCGTTATTGTAGGAGCCGCGCCGGACAAGCGTCAAGGCGAGGGGGCCAAACGGGAGTCGCCAGGTCATCTATCTCGAACAGGTCTTCGTACAGAACAAGGGCTTCCCGCCGTTCGCGTTCAGCCGGGCGGGAAGCCCGATGAAGATCACACTTCGGTGGGCAACGGTGCCAGACCTCAGACGGTCATGGCACCGGCCCCAGGGAAAGCCCCCGTCAAGGGGCGATACCGGTCACCGTGCAGGCGTCCGTCGCCGTATCACCGGCCGGCGGATAGGGCGGCTGGTTGTACGGTGCAGGCGTCACATCCTCGAGCTGCAGGGTAAAGGTGTTGTCGCCGATCACCGTGGCCAGGGCGGGGATGGTTACGTTCCAGTTGCTCTGGAAGCTGCTGCCGGCGGCCACGTTGGTGAACCCGGCCCGCCAGCTGGGGATCCAGGTGCCATTGGCCAGCTGGGCATCGATGTGCCCGGCCAGGCGACGGGTCTGCTCGGTGTAGAGGTTCTCCAGGGTGACCGACATCTGCGTACCGAAGGGCACCGTGCCGGAGGACGGGAGGCAGGTCAGCTCGGCCGCGACGGTCGAATCCTCCACCACGACATCGATGAACTGCCCGTAGATGTCATTGCTGGTGGGGTTGTTCCGGATATCGCGCCACACGACCAGGAAGCCGCCACTGTTGGGGTTTGCATGGACGAAGGGCCTGCTGAAGGTGGCGGTGGCGCACAGCGTCACCTTGTCTCCGAGCGGGGTGCCATCGGCCGCCAGCAGCTGGGCGAAGATCTGCGTCGGGTTGCCCATCGGGTCCTCGTACCAGGTGAGCAGGTAGACGTTGTTCACCGGGTCGAAGGCCAGGTGCGGGGCGACCTCGTTGGCCACCATCGGATCGCTGAGGTCGAAGGCATGCCCGATCAGCGTGCCGTCGGTGTCGACGAACTGCCCCTGGAGCTTGAGCATCCTGGTTTCGCCGAAGGCCACCAGGTAGCGTTCTTCATTGGGGTCGAAGGCAACGGTGGCGGCGGAATAGAAGGTGCGGAAGTGCCCCGGAGCGGTGATCTCGAAATAGGGTCCGTCCATCGTCCCATCGGCGTTGATGATCTGGCCCCTCAGGTTGTAGCAGGTCCAGGTCGGGTAGCCCTGGACGGCCCAGGTCGCCAGGTACTGGTTGTCGATGCTGTTGTAGGCCACCTCGCCGTTCGGGGCCGGATAGCTGAAGCTGATCCCGTAAGAGGTGTCGATTGGGATTTCCTGCTCGAGCACGACGTTCGCCTGGATGCGGCTGCCGAAGATACCGCCGGGTTCGGGGTCGTAGCCCCGGGCCGAAAGAAAGTACTCGTTGACCGTCGGGTTGTGCAGCACCGTCGATTCAAACCCCTTCCCGTCCCCGGACAGCTGGTACATCAGCCCCAGCGTCGTGAGGTCGGGGCCCAGCCGCTGTCCGGCCGTGGAGTTGAAATCCGGCCAGCCGCTCTGGGACCGCCAGGCCAACAGGTACTCGTCGTCAGTACTGTTGTAGGCAGCGGTGGGTCCCAGCTGGTAGGCGCCCGACATGTCAAGGATGACGGGACTGCCGAGGAGGGTGCCCGTTGCGGAGACGCGCTGCGCACCGATGGCCGTGGCGGACGCCACGGAACTCTCCTCCCAGACCACCAGGAACTCGTCGCTCTGCGTGTTGTAGGTCAGGGTGGGGGCCACCGCCGAGCAACCGCTCGCCGACGTCAGGTCGATGTTGCCGCCAGCCAGAACCAGTGACGCGGCCGGCGGCTCCGCACCGCAGTCCACGTCGCCGCAGGTCAGACCGTCACCCATGTACGTGCCGTTCCTGCGGAGGACTTCGCTCTCGAACAGGCCATCCAGGCACCCGGGCTGGAGAAAACAGGCTGCCCCCGTGGCCGCTCCCGACGCAGCCGGGCCACTGAAGTTCGTGACCGTCAGACGGCCCTCACCACCCGTCCCGGAGGAGGAATCGACATAGAAGCCGATCGTCTGTCCCTCCAGGACCGGGACGCTGACGCTGCCGCTCTGGAAACTCTGCTGAACGACCTTGTAGACGGACCCGTCAACGATGTAGCCGGCCGAGTCATACCGGGGCGCGTCGAGACAGATGTAGGACCAGTCGAAGGAGAAGGTGCCGTCGCCCGGCGCCTTGATCGTGTAGGTGGTGATCACCGGCCCTCCGATGTAGACATCGCAGCCCAGGAGCTCGAGGCTGCTGGTGGTTCCCGAAGCCGATCCGTCTCCACCGCTGTCCTCGAAGGTCCAGAGGCCATGGTCGTAGATGCCGCTGAAATCGGCCATGGCGGGGCCGGCCAGCAGCGCCAGCAGAAAGGTGCAGATAACCATCTTTTTCATGAAACACTTCTCCTTAAAGATCAGGCAACCCGAATTAGTGGTGCACAGGGTCTGAATTCATCCTCTCGTTTGGGGATCAGGAATAGATCTGGAGAGCAGTAGCAACCATCAGCGGGAATCTACTTCACCACCCCCCGTGGTAATGGTGAATATAGTGAGGTTCGGTTCGTTTGTCAAGTGCTATCTTCAGCCCCGGATCGCGGGCGCCTACCGGGTCGGGAAGTCGGAAAAATAGACAGTGTGGCTCGGGAAACCGGGAGCCCGGCGGGATACTGAATCGCACCGGTCGGAAGCTCGCCTCGGCATGAAGAGAACGTCGGTCGGCGAGGGATCGGCGAATGAGCGGGGAATGCTCTCGAGAACCTGAGCGTCACTCCGAGTCCGCCGCCAGCATTCGCTCCATCAGGTCTTCATTCTCTTTAATCCAGGCATCGTATTCCAGAGCCTGGTCCCAGAAAAATTCAAACAGCGTAACATAGCCGTCCACCGTTGTTTTCTGCTTGATCACCGTCTGAGACAACTCATTGCCGATGGACAAGGAAGACCTGTCAGTGAGCAGTAATGTTTTCTGGTCAAAAATGAACATCTTCAACGGCAGCTTCGGGGCAATGCGAAAAACAGCTCCGGCCTCGTGACTGTTCTTGAGAATTCTGAACATGGGCCACTCAGAATTTTCATTAATCTCGTAAATACCCCTGAACTTGACCCCTTTCTCCAGTAATTTCATGAATATCGCTTCTTGTTCCGACAGCAATTTGTCGTTTGATGCGGCGAAGGGAGGACGGGTGAAGGTCAGAAATTCGAACTCGATGGATCTCAGGAACTCCAGGTAGCGATTGTGAATGTTATCATTTCCGTGAATGACTTCTATATATTCGAACAATTCAGTGGATCGCCCGCTCTGCTTGAAATATTCACCTAAATCTTTCATCAACTCATTGAGCGTCTCGATTTTTGATTCCAATTGTGCAATGTTGCGTTTCAGCGCAATTTCGGGATTGACGGCATTGTAGATTCGCTTCTTGCCCTCTTTCCTGGCATTTATATAACCATTGCTGAGCAGGTAATTGGCCGTTTCCGAAATTTTGCTCAGCGGTATACCGGCAACTCTCTGTAATTCCGAAGGACCGGCTTCGCCACTTTTGAGCAGCGCCAGATAGACCTTCGCCTGCCGTTCACTCATCAGGTTGGAGATCAGTGTGTTGAGAATATCAGAGTCGGGCATTGATTGTACGTCCTATGGTCTCATCCTTGCCGTCATGTGAACAACCACGCTCAAAGAGCGCTGCTTCGGTATATGGCTCCCCCTCGCAGAACTTCAATATTTTTTATTGTATGATAAAGAAACACTTCCGGTCAATGTCGGCAGCCGTGACAACACCCGGCGGTTCTCCGCGCGAGGTCCCCCAGTTCACCATCCAGCAGGACGTTTTCGAGCACCGCCCGCTCTCGCTCCGAGAGACGGCTCCGCCGGTCGAGCACGTCCATCGACTGGCTTTGCCCGTCCATCAGGGTGCCGTCAAAGGAGCTCCCTCCGCCGGTGTCGGCCACCCCGGCAAACGCCTCCCCGGAGGCGGCCAGGCCCAACGCCTCGCCGAGGGAGGTCCTGTAGTCCTCGCTGGAGAACCAGGCGTTGAAGGAGACGGACACCCTGTTCCCCAGTTGATTCGTCAACCCGAGAAACTCCCGTGCGTGGCTCTTCCACAATTCGATCACCCGGCCCATGGCCGCACCGTTTTCTCTCGGATACGCCGGGTGGTCCAGGAGAAAGGCCTTGCGGATGCGGCTGGCGAACAGGTTGACGGGGTCGCGGAGGATGAGCACGTTCGTTACGTCCCGCGGCAGATCGAGGAAGGGCCGGACCGACAATTGGTGGTCTTCCAGGCTAACCATGAGGGCATGATTCCGGCGGACGAACCTCGCGAGCCGGCCCGTGAAAGGGATTCGCCCGAAGGTGAGTTGCCGGCGAAGCCACTTCTCGAAGTCCTGAGGTGGGGGCATGGACGCCTCGCCCTCGAGGATGGGCGCAACGGGGATAATGTTGTTGAAGAAAATGAAATGGCCATGGGCCCTCAGCCAGTTGATGATCGCGTGATTGCCGCTGCGCTTCATCCCGTGGACGATGAACACCTTCCTCATCGGCGCCCTCCGCTGACCAGACGATGCACGAGCCGGGATCGCGGCGGCGACGCAGGCCGAAATTCCATGTCGAGTTCCGCCACGGCGATCCCCATTTCGCCCGCAATGGTGTAGAACAACCAGCTACGTCCGCCCTCCTCGTAGACATATGGATCCCGCAGTTGATTCACCTCGGTCGCCTTGCCGTAGCGGGACGGCCTGTTCGGATAGGCAATTCCCTCGTAGCCGGCCTCCGGCCTCAGGACCTCGATGGCCTTCGAGGGTTTCCAGGCTTGCCACGGTGGGCGCAGATCAACCGTGGCGGCGACGATCCGTTCCGGGGCATCACCCTTGCGAGAATAAAAAACCAGCAGATGGTGCCCCCGGACGATCACGGCGCAGTGACGTACACGGCGCAGGAACCGGCCACGGCTCTCGAAACCGGTCAACCCGTCCGCGGAACGGTAGAGTTCACCCCACCCCGTGTTGCCGTCCTTGGCCAGGGCATACCAGGCGCCTTTCCAGGACCAGGCACGAAAGTAGAACTGGCCGAGGATCTCGTCGGACGGCTCGAAACGGAGCCCGTCCGACGATAGGCCCACACCGCTCCACTGGCCCTCCCGGTCCGCGGCCAGGCCGTGGAAATACATGCGAATCATCCGGCGCTCTTCATCGACGTGGACATCCGGCGAGGCGATATGGCCACGAAGAATGGATACATCCTCCAGCCGGAGCGTGCCCGGCTCGTGAACGGTCCAGGGCCCGCCGGGAGAATCGGCGTGGGCCATACGGATATACGACCCGCCATGGTGTGCGAAATACATGTAATATGACCCGAGTGGGTTCTCGACCCAGGCGGGGACCCGGATCACGGAGGGACCATTGATGTTGTCCCCGAGGGTCCTCGAGGAATCGGCGGTGATCAGCGGGTTCTCCGGGTGACGACGAACGGAAACCCGTTCGATCCTGTTCTTCGACGTGCCGGCCAATATCTCCCGTAACAGGTTCAGCATGACGGCCCCCCGGGCGACCGGCCGTTGCACGAACAGCCGTCGCTCACCAACCGGGACGGGTCGGCGCTCAGCAGGTAGTCCACGTTGCTCCCCTTCACCGCCGGCCCCGGATGCGTCTTCCAGGACAGCTTGTAGAGCGGCGCCAGCCCCTCGTCGATGTGCCGTTTCACCGACTCCGTCAGTGGTTCCTTGAACCCCGTCGTCTGCAGGTAGTGGGGGCCATCGGCGCTGACCCGTTTGACCCGGTCCCATATCGCCCGGCACTCACGGTCCTTCCTCACGAGATCCGCGAACAGGTAGTGGAAGCAGTAATACGGGTAGACCTTCAGGAGTTTCACCACGGGGGACGAAAACCAGAACCGGGTAAGGTAGACGTTTCGACTCAGGACACGGTCCAGCAGCCGGACGAGCGCCCGTCTCTTCTCGTTGTCGAAGTCGTTGTCCATGAAGAACCGGTTCTGTTCCTCGTTCATCCGGCGGACCAGGTGGTTGCCCCTGGATGCAGCCATGAACCAGTTGGCCAGAATCCGATCCCGCCCCGGCTTGTGGAAAGCGAAGAAGCCTTCCGTCGCCGTATCGTCGAGCCAGTGGTCGAGCGGTTTCATGCAGAACAGGGTGGCATCGGCCCAGACGCCGCCATACTGCGAAAGGAGGTTCATCCGCACGATGTTCGCCCGCTTCTGCGGCGTGATCGTGTTGCTGTTCCGCTCCAGGATTGGTGCCACGTCCACGTACCGTTTCAGCGTCCGGTCATCCAGGACATGGATTTCCCAGTCCGGGTGATGGCGCTTCCAGGACTCGATGCACGTCCTGACGATGTATGGTGCCCGGTCCAGTCCCTGGAACCAGAGGGTCCAGATCGTTCTGGGAATGTAACTCGTTTCCGGCATTCCGGCCCTGACGGTTGAGAACGTGACGCTGCCCGCCTGATTCTATTTCCTGGGCTCCAGGAATGCCAGTATGGGGGTTCGGCGACGGCCGCCCCGGGGAGGCCCTCCGCGGTGGAACAGACCCGCTGGCCAGGAGGTGCCATACCCGGTAAACTAGTGTCGTGTCCCGGCGGCAGATTCACGCAAGACCGGTCACCATACCAGCGAGAGGAGCGAAGGGGCGAACATGTTCAGATTACCGTGGATCAAACGTGAACGCCAGCACATCCGGGTCCCCCAACGGCTGAATCGAAACGGGATCCCGATTCGAGAAGCCGGCGTGGAGCACACGGGGCAGGTTCTCATGGAGTACGCCACGACACTCTGCGGCCTGCCGGACCTGTCGTCAACGAACGTCCTCGACGTGGGGTGCGGCACACGCTTCGCAGCGACGATAACGAACAGAAATATTGCCATAAAATCCTACACCGGGATCGAAGTCGACCGGCGCGTCGTCAAATACCTGAAGCGGAATTTCGAAAACCGGGACCGACGTTTCTCGTTCCATTACTGGGATGTCTATAACGAGGCCTACAACAAATCCGGCCGGAAATTGTCTGAGTATCGCAGCCTGCCTGCGAAAGGCTCATTCGATCTTATCTGGCTCTTCTCCGTATTCACCCACCTGGTCCCGTCCGATGCGGAATCGATGCTGCACCTGCTTCGCGGTGCCGTGAACGGCAATGGCCACCTCGTATTTTCGGCATTTGTCGACGAATCCCTTGATGGCTTCGAAGACCGGGTTCCCGAGAAGCCCCTGCACAATGCGTTTTACGGAGGCCGCCTCATTCGCGAACTGATCGAGCGGAACGGCTGGTCCATCGCCGCCGATCATCCTGCCGACATGTCCCGATTCATCCAGCACCACTTCGTCTGCCGACCCGTGTGATGATTAACGCCTCCTGATCACTCCCGCTCTCCCCCAACTGGATCAGGTCTCGTCAACGCCTGGGGATCGGGGAGTGCACCTCCATTGAGCACACAATACAGGAAGACCTGTGCGGCACGGTGAACCGACGGGGACTTCTCTTCGTATGACTTTACGGCCGAAACGACACCTGTCGGAACCGGTCGAACAGGGGGGAAACCGGATTCAAACCTTTTGCGCTTCCCATGCATCAATAGAACGGGGTTGCCTGGCCGCGGGCCGGCAGCAGCCCCTGGACGCACTGATAATCTGATTCCCGGCTGAAGTGATTTTCGAACGGAGGATTGACGATGGCGAAGGTGGTCAAATTCCTGTTGGTGTTCGCCGTGCTCGCGGTGGTCGTGGTGGGCGCCTACGCCGTCTACCAGAACCGCGAGCCAGAGGGCCAGGGCTTCACCATGGTGGAGGTAATCCGCGGCGACATCACCGAAAAGGCGGTGGCCGTGGGTCAGATCGAGCCGCGCCAGCGGTTCCACATCAAGTCGAAGATCTCCGGCATCGTCAAGCGCTGCGCCGTGGAAGTGGGCGACAGGGTCAAGCCCGGCGACACGCTGATCGAGATCACCCCCGACCCCACACCGCTGGAACGCCTGGAGGCCGAACGGCGGGTGGAAACGGCCGAGTCGGCGTACAAGCGCGCCGAGGCCGACTGGAACCGCGCCCGGGAACTGGTGAGCCAGGGCGTGGAGTCGCGCAACACCCTCGACGCCGCGGTGGAGTCCTACGAGCTGGCCCGCATCGAGCTGGAGCGGGCCAGGGACAACCTGCAGCTGCTCGAGGACGGCCGCATCGACGGCCGCGGCGCGGTGATGGAGTCGATCATCCGCGCCCCGGCGGCGGGCATCGTGCTCCAGCGGCTGGTCAACGACGGTGACCCGGTGGTGCCGCTGACCAGCTACCAGGAGGGCACCGAGCTGGCCACCCTGGCCGACATGGGCGACCTGATGTTCAAGGGCACGGTGGACGAGATCGACGTGGGCAAGCTCACCGTGGGCATGCCGGCGCGGCTGAAGATCGGCGCCCTGCCCGACGAAGTGGTCAGCGGCCGCCTGAGCCGCATCGCCCCCCAGGCCATCGAGGAGGACAATGCCAAGCTCTTCGAGGTGGAGATCGAGCTGGATCCCACCGACGGGGTGCTGCTCCGCGCCGGGTACTCGGCCAACGCCGACCTGGTGATCCGGGAGAAGACGGGCATCCTGCTCATCCCCGAACGGCTGGTGATCTTCGAGGAGGAGGGGGCAAAGACCTTCGTCGAACGGCCCGGCGAGCTCCCCGAGGACGAGCCGCGCACGGTGGAGATCGAAACCGGCCTCTCCGACGGACTGAACATCGAGGTCACCGAGGGGCTCAGCGAGGGGGACCAGCTGGTCCAGCGCCCGCCCCGCGAGATCTCCGGCTGAGGGGACGGCCTGACCATGCTCAACACCCTGCGCCAGCTGGTCCGCGACACCCGCAGCCAGAAGCTGCGCACCGTGCTGACCCTCTTCGGCATCACCTGGGGCACGGCCGCGGTGAGCCTGCTGCTCGCCTTCGGCGAGGGGTTCCACGTGCACATGGCCAAGGAGTCGGCGGGCATGGGCAACGCGGTGGTCATCGGCTGGCCCTCGCGCACCTCGATCCCCTTCGAGGGCCTGGGCAAGGGCCGGCGGATCATGCTCTACGACCGGGACGTGGAGCTGCTCAAACAAAAGTCCTGGCTGCTGGGCTCGATCTCCAGCGAGCGCACCGACCGGCTGAAGATGCAGTACGGAACGACGGTCCTCTCGGTGCCGGTTTCCGGCGTGGAACCGTCGTTCTGGGAGATGCGCAACCTGATCCCCGATGCGGGCGGCCGGTTCATCAACGAGATCGACATGGAGAAGCGGCGGCGGGTGGTCTTTCTCGGCACCGACCTGGCCGAGCAGGTCTTCGGCGACACCGACCCGGTGGGCGAGACCGTCCAGTTGCACGGGTCGCCCTTTCTCGTGGTGGGGGTGCTCAAGGAAAAGAGCCAGAACTCGAATTACGGCGGGCCGGACACCAATCGCTGCTTCATTCCCGGCCCGGCCTTCAAGGCGCTCACCGGCCAGGAGTACATCGACAACCTCGTCTTCAATGCAGCCGACGTGAGCCGCACTGACGAGCTGACCGATGAGGTGCGTACCCTGCTGGCCTCGAAGCACCGCTACGATCCCGCGGACGAGGAAGCGATGTCGTTCTGGGACACCACCATGGGGGCGCAGTTCCTCGAGGAGTTCATGGTCTCCTTCCGCCTCTTCCTCGGCATTCTCGGCTGCCTGACCCTGGTGGTGGGCGGCATCGGGGTTTCCAACATCATGAATGTGGTGGTGGAGGAACGGACCCGGGAGATCGGGGTGAAGATGGCCATCGGCGCCACGCCGCGCACGATCCTCGGCATGTTCCTCATGGAGACCCTGGCCCTCACCGCGGTGGGCGGGGCGCTGGGGCTGGGCATCACCATGGGTCTCTGCGCCGCCTTCCCCTCGCTGGGTCTCGATGCCTACGTGGGCGCCCCCGGCGTTTCGCCGGCCATGGGCCTGGCCACGGTGGTCCTGCTGGGCCTGATCGGTGCCGTCTCCGGATTCTTCCCCGCGCTCACCGCGTCCCGCCTGGACCCGGTGGTGGCGATGAAGAGGTGAAATGGGCAAACCGCGACCAGGACTGATCATCCAACTGTTCCTCCGGGCCAGCCGGGTCCAGCGCAAGCGGGCGGTGCTCACCATCGCCTCCATCGCCTGGGGTACGCTTTCCCTACTGCTGCTGCTGGCCTTCGGCGAGGGTTTGCGCCACGCCCTGGCCACCTCGTCCCTCGGCATGGGCCAGAACCTGGCCATCTGCTGGCCGGGCACCACCAGCCTCAGCTGGCAGGGGCTGCCCACCGGCCGGCCGGTGCGGCCGCGGATCGAGGACGTGGCCCTGCTGCGCCAGCGGATCAGCGGGCTGGGGGAGGCGGCCGGTGAGATCTTCCGCCACGGCGTGGTGGTGAGCCACGGCGACACCACCTCCACCGTGCGGATCAAGGGAGTGACCCACGGCTTCGGCGAGATCCGCAACCACATTCCCATGCCCGGCGGCCGCTTCCTCAACCCGCTGGACGAACAGCTGCGGCGCCGCTCGGCCTTTGTCGGTGACGAGCTGGCCGAAACACTGTTCGGTGACGAAGACCCGGTGGGCCAAGAAATCCTGCTGGACAAGACACCCTACACCGTGGTGGGCGTGATGAAACCCAAGCTGATGATGGGCAACTACGAGGGCATGGACTCGCAGCAGATCTCCATCCCCATCACGACGATGAAGGCCCAGTACGGCCGGGACCGGCTGAGCACCATCGTGCTCAAGCCGGAGCGGCCCGAACTGATGGCCGACGTGATCCGCCAGCTGCACGAAGTGCTGGGGGCCAAATATGCCTTCGACCCCGAGGACGAACGGGTCTTCGGTATCTGGGACACGGTGGAGACCTTCCAGTTCCTCGTCAACATGCTCATCGGGATCCAGGTTTTCCTCGGCATCATCGGCGGCCTGACCCTGATCGTGGGCGGCATCGGCGTGGCCAATATCATGTACGCGGTGGTCAAGGAGCGGACCCGGGAGATCGGGGTGAAGATGGCTCTCGGCGCGCGCCGAGGCTGGATCACCGGCCCCATCGTGCTCGAGGGGCTGCTCTACACCCTGCTCGGCGGGGTGATCGGCCTGCTCATGTCGGTGGGCCTGGTGGTGCTGCTGGGCATGATCCCCGCCGAGGACGAGGTGATGCAGATGCTGGGCAAACCCACTCTCTCGCTGGAGATCGGCGTGGTCTCGGCGCTGATCCTCGGTTTCATCGGCCTGCTGGCCGGCTACTTCCCGGCGCGGCGGGCGGCATCGATCAACCCCGCAGACACGCTGCGCTACGAGTGAGGACCCGTGATGATCTTCGACGGCTTTTTCAATGGACGAAGCAGCGACCGGCCCGAGGGCCACGGCGAGGTGATCCTGATGCAGGACATCACCAAGGTCTACGACACCGGCAAGGTCAAGGTCGAGGCCGTGCGCGGGGTGAACCTCTCGGTGCAGCAGGGCGAGTTCCTGGCCATCACCGGCCCCTCCGGTTCGGGCAAGAGCACGCTGATGAACCTCATCGGCTGCCTCGACACCCCCACCGGCGGCCACTACCTGCTGCGGGGCGAGAAGGTGGCCGGCCTGAGCCGCGAGGCCCTGGCCGCCATCCGCAACCGGCGGGTGGGCTTCATCTTCCAGAATTTCAACCTGCTGCCGCAGATCAGCGCCTGGGAGAACGTGGAACTGCCGATGCTCTTCGGCGGCCTCTCCAAGCGGAAACGGAAGCAACGGGTCGGTGAACTGCTTGAGCGCGTCGGCCTGGCCGACCGCATGCAGCACAAACCCACCGAGCTCTCCGGCGGGCAGATGCAGCGGGTGGCCATCGCCCGGGCCCTGGCCATGGACCCGGACATCATCCTCGCCGACGAGCCCACCGGCAACCTGGACAGCTCGTCGGGCGGGGACATCATGACGCTCTTCGAGGACCTCTGGAAGCAGGGCCGCACCGTGCTGGTGATCAGCCACGACCCGGCCCTGGCCCGCCGTGCCCCACGGCAGGTGGAGATCCGCGACGGCCTGATCCGCACCGACGGTCAGCTGGCGGCCTGAGCCCGGGGCCTCGTCAGCACGGCACAGCAGATGCTCCGGCAGGCCCCCCGTCCCGTTCCGAGTCCGAACATGTTAGGATGCCCCTCGTATCGCCGTTCGACATGGGGAGGGGTGGCGAATCATGACCGGCCAAGGGAAGAGGATCTTCGCCGTGATCGTTACGGCGGCCCTGCTCGTTTCGGCGGCAGCCGTGCTGCTCAGCCCCCGCTGGGGCCTGGCCGACTACGGCAGCCAGGGCGCCAACGTCATCCTGATCTCCATCGACACCCTGCGCGGCGACCGCCTCGGCTGCTCTGGGCACCACCGCAACACCTCGCCCTTCGTCGACCGGTTGAGCGAGGATAGCGTCAACTTCCGCTCCACTTATTCCCACGCGCCGTCGACCACCAGCTCCCACGCCTCGATCTTCACCTCCCTGCTGCCGAGCCACCATGGGGCCTCCTGCGCCCAGCACCGGCCGATCCCTCGGCAGTTGACCACCATGGCCGAGCGGCTCCAGGCCGACGGCTACGACACCGTCTCTTTCAACGATGGTGGACAGGTCTCCGCCGAGTTCGGCTTCGACCATGGGTTCGACGAGTACAACAGCATCCGTCACGGGGCGCACGGCCATTCGGATTTCCGATTCACCGTCGAGCAGGCCATCGCCTGGCTCCGCGGGAGAAAGGCGGGGCGCTTCTTCCTCTTCCTCCACACCTACCAGACCCACCATCCCTACACGCCGAAACCGTACTATTACGACCTGATGGGTGAGGCCTATGACGGACTCCTGCCGAACGAAGCCACGATGGAGCTGCTGACCCAGATCAACCGGGGCGAACGGCCGCTGACCCCGGCGGACCGTGAGCACATCTCCACGCTCTACGATGCCGAGATCCGGCAGATGGACGCGGCATTCGGCTGGCTGGTGAGCGAGCTCAAGAGAAAGAAGCTTTACGACGACACGCTGATCATCTTCACCTCGGACCACGGCGAGGAATTCGGCGAGCACGGCACCATGGGCTGGCATTCCCACACCCTCTACGACGAGCTGCTCCGGGTGCCCTTGATCATCAAGTTCCCGAACGGCGCCTTCGCCGGCCGGGAGGTTGACCAACCGGTGCGCAGCATCGACATCCTGCCCACCCTGCTCGATGTCCTCGACCTCGAGCCGCCGAAAATCCTTGAAGGCCGGAGCCTGGTACCGATGATCAAGGGATTTGACCGCGCTCCCCGGCTCACCATTGCCCGCCAGGATTATGCCGATCCGGAGCCGGTGATCCTGCGCACCGGCCGCTGGAAATACTATCTCCGCCCCGGGCAGCAGCCGTCCCTCTACGACCTCGCAAGCGATCCTGGCGAACAGGAGAACAGTGCCCACAACCACCCCGAGGTCGTCGCCGATCTTCAGCAAACACTGGATGAGATCATCGCCGGGCGGCCGGTGATCGAAACCGCCGAGGGTGTCGAGCTGTCCCGGGAATTGCAGGATCAGCTTCGAGCCCTGGGCTACATCGACGAGTAGAACAGGGGAGACGTCTCGATGTTGTGGGATTGATGCGGCGCACCATCATCGAGCGCGGCAGGTGGAAACCCGGGACGGCCTGAGCCGAACCAATGGTCAGCGGGCGGCCTGAGCCCGGGCCCGCCGGCGGCCGAACCAGGCCGCAGCGATGCCCAGCACCCAGAGGGGGGTGGCGAGGGTGGCCACCGAGAAGATGTGCTTGTCCAGCAGCCCCGACGGCGTGGGCAGGAGCCCCAGGCGGAACTCTTCCCGGCGCTCGGTGCGGGTCACCGTCTCACCGTCGTAGAATCCGGCCGCGGCCAGCGGATCGTCGGCATCCGCCTTCGCTTCCACCTGTTCCACCACGGAGAACTTGGTGTAGTAGTCGCCACCGGTGGCCTGCCAGGTGATCAGCGCAGCCACGGTGACCAGCGCGGCGAGGATGAGGATCGATCTGCTGAGGGTCTTCATGGCGAACCTCGGGAAATCTGCGGCCGGCGCAACAGCGCGAATGGCTGCCGCGCCGGCGGGGTGACTACTTCTCGGAAGCGGTGGAGGCCACCACCGAAAACTCGATGGTCACCGACTCACCAACCTTGCTGCCGATGACATCCATTCCGGCCGGTCCGGTGACGCCGAAATCGGCGAGCGTGAGGTCGAAGGTGGCCCGGGCGGCAAGCAGGTCACCGGGCTGGCGCTTCTTCGTCGCTTCGGTCTCCTTGAGCCAGGTGATGCGGGCCGGCACGCTCATGCGCTTCGTCTTGCCCTTGAGGCTGAAGTCACCCACGGCTACCACGTCGAAGGTCTTCGCCTCGTCGCTGACCTTCACCGGCGTGACGTCTTTTACGTCGACGATCTTGAAGGTGATGTTCGGGTACCGAGCCGCGTTGAGCCACTGGTCGTTGGCCAGGTGCTCGTCACGAAGGGGGATGCCGGTGTCCAGGCTGGCCACGGGCACGCTGAGCATGCCGCTGCCGCCGGCCTCGGGCTTCGCCGCGTCGAAGTTGAGCGTACCGCTGATCTCGTTGGAGGTGCCGATGATGTCCTCCAGCGGAGCCATGCTCTTGAAGGTCACCGTGTTGCGCTTCATCGGGTCCTCGACGTTGAACGAGGTTTTGGACTGGTCCTGGGCGCTCACCGGCACCACCAGGGCCAGCATCAGGGCCGCACTGCCGATCAGTGTCATGGTCTTCTTCATGTTGCTGTTCCTTTCAAAAACGAATTGTCGTCGATTCTGTCCAAGCCGCCGATGACGATAAACACCGTCCAGTCGGCAATAAATTATCGCCTATACAGATCGATTATAAATCGAAAACGTTACGTAAATCAACAAATATTAGACATATTATCATATTTTTCTATACATCAATTAAAGACACATTGACTCCACGATGCAATATCACTATGATCTTTCCTCCCTGACAACTGACTTCCGAAAACTCACAACAAGGAGACCGTGATGAAGAAAACCGTGATGATGATCGTGCTCTGCCTGCTCTGCAGCCCCGCCCTGTCCACCGCCCAGACGGTGACCCAGGCCGTGGCCGCGGGTGAGGGGGAGCGGGCCATCGGACAGCTGGTCGAAATCCGGGGAGCCGTGCAGGCCGTGAACCTCGAGACCCGTGAAGTCACGCTGAAGACCGAAGAGGGCGAGGTTCTGACCATCGAGGCCGGCGAGGAGGCACGAAACCTCGACCAGCTGGTGATCGGCGACCAGGTGCTGATTCAGTACTACGAGCAGCTGACCCTGCTGCTGGAAAAGGTCGAGGGAATGCCGGCCCAGTCCGAACAGGTGGCCATGGACCGTGCCGAGAAGGGCGAAAAACCGGGCGGGATCAAGATGCGCGAGATGACGATCACCGCAAAAGTCGTCGCCATCGACACCGAAGCCTCCACGGCCACGCTGACCGGGCCGGAAGGCAATTCGCTGACCCTGGACGTCGATCCCGAAAAACTGGCCAAGGTCAAGGTCGGTGACATGGTCTCGGCCGTCTACCACGAGGCACTGGCCGTCTCGGTGAAGGCCGTCCCGGCGCAGAAACCCGCGAAAGAGTAAGACCTCCGGCCCGCCGGCAGCCATCGTCGCACCGGCGGGCCTCACCCCATCCCCCGGCCCTCCCCGTCCCCCGTCGAACCACAGGCCCCTCGTTGTCGTTCTTAAATAGATAGCGGGCTCACAGGCGAGGCCCCGCCCGCCCGACATCATTCCCTATCTGCGAGGAGATCGGCATGCTCAGGAAAAGTGTTCTCATTCTGCTGCTCACCGCGTTCAGCGTGAGCGCGGCGGCGGCCGGCGGCGACTGCCGTACCGCCCGGGAGGTGATCGAGAAAAACCTTGAAGCCGTGGGCGGCGCGGAGCGGATTCGCGCCGTGGAATCCCTGGTGCTCGAGGGGGCCAGCGGCAGCGCCCTGTTGCCGCCCAGCGAGGAGGTGACCCTCTACCTGCTCAAACCGGACCGGCTGAAGCAGGTGGGCGACTTCCGCATCGTGCTTTGCGACGGGGGCCGCTGCATCCACAACGACGGCGTCGAGGAACAGGAGATGAGCGGCGGCACCCTGGAGGGGATGCGCTACCGCATGGGCTTCTATCACAACGCCTTCAGCCTGCTCAACTGGGAGGAGCACTTCGACCGGGCCGAGCTGACGAGGATCAAGGACTATGGCCTGGCCCGGCACTACGAGCTGCGCTTCCCCGGGGCCGAAAACGAACATGACCTGCTGGTCTACATCGATGCCGAAACCATGCTCATCGACCGGCTGGCCTACCTCAAGAGCCAGGAGGGCGCCGGCCTGCTCAAGGTGGTCAACCAGCTGCGCGACTGGGAGGAGCACGGCGGGTTGATGGTGCCCACACGGATCGTCTACGACACCATCGGCTGGGAAACCAGCCCCAGCCACTTCGTGATCAGCGAGTTCATGGTCAACGAGCCGGTGGACCCGGCGATCTTCGACAGCGCGGCCATCGACTTCGGCGAAGTGACCGTGAGCGAGGGGGCCGTTCAGGGGGAGATCTACGGCGAGATGGACGGCACCCTGCTGACCAACGTGCGCATCGAGGACCTGGCCGAGGCAGGAATCGAGCAGCTGGACTGGGTCACCTTCGAGATGGGTGAATTCAGCATGAAGATGCGCTTCCTGCAGGACATTCAGCGCAGCGCCGAGTGGATCAAGCCCGAGGAGATCTATGTCACCCGCTACCTCATCTCGGGCTTTCCGCGGATCCTGCTCCTCGGCTGGAACATGGACCTCAAGGAAACGATCCCCTGTGAGAAGGGCGACATCTTTACCGTGACCCTGCTGGAAAAGCACGTGGAAAAGGACGGCCAATGAGCGGCAAGGAGGGACCGATGAGCAACAAGGAGATCAACCGGCGGCGTTTCCTCAAGGCCGGGGCGCTGGGGCTGGCCGGAGCCCCGCTGCTGCAATCCTGCGGCGGCGGTAACGGGGGCACGGAACCGGAATCGGAGACGGCATCCGCAGGGGCCGAAGCGCCGCGGATCGTTCGTTACAACACGCTGGGGCGCACCGGGCTCGAGGTCTCGGACATCAGCCTCGGCGGCGCCACCGAAGAACCGGTGCTGCGCTATGCCCTGGACCGGGGGATCAACCTCTACGACACCGCCGAGCAGTACCACGCCGGTGAGCACGAGCGCCACATCGGCAAGGCCTTCAAGGGGGCCCTGCGGGACAAGGCGGTGGTGATCACCAAGCACGTCCACGGCCTTTCGGCACCGATCACCCGGGAGAACGTGATCGAGCGCTTCGACGCCAGCCTCGAGCGGCTGGGTTTCGACGACGTGGACATCGCCATGCTGCACCACGTGGCCGATCCGGCCATCTTCGGCAACGAGGAGTTGCTCTCGGCCTACGACACACTCAAACAGCAGGGCAAGTTCCGCTTCCTCGGCTTTTCGACCCACGATGCGGAGAAGGTGATTCCCGGGGCCATCGATTCCGGCATGTTCGACGTGATGCTGATGATCTACAATTCGATCCAGTACCCGGAGCGGAGCGACCTGATCACCCGGGCCCATGACGCGGGCATCGGGGTGATGGCGATGAAAACCATGGCCGGGCGGCAGCAGGACCGGGTCGCCGAACTGGTCAACGAGAAAACAAGCTTTTCACAGGCGGCGATCACCTGGGCACTGAGCGATCCCGGCGTGGACAGCGTGCTCATCTCCATCCGCACGTTCGAACACGTGGACGAGTACTGCGCCGCTTCGGGGCGCACGCTCACCGCGGCCGACAAGGCGGTGCTGGCCACGTACGAGACGGCAGTGAACAACCAGTTCTGCCGCATCGGCTGCACCACCTGCCAGGCCAGCTGCCCGGAACAGGTGGCGGTGGGCGACATCATGCGCTTCGGCATGTACTTCGAAAACTACGGCAACGAAAAGCAGGCGATCCTTGAATACGCCTCGCTGGACGAGCGCAACCGGGCCGCGGCCTGCCTGACCTGCCGCAGCGGCACCTGCGAGCGGGCCTGTCCGCACAACCTCGCCATCCGGGAGCGGCTGGTGCGCTACGACGGCATGCTGCGGGTTTAGTCGTCCTCGGACAGGCCGGGATAGCGTTTCTTGACGCAGTCGGGGCAGATCCCGTGGCTGAACCGCGCTTCCGAGTGTTCCTGGATATAGTTCTCGATCCGGTCCCAGTACCCCGAATCGTCACGGACGTTCTTGCAGTGGGAGCAGATGGGCACAAGCCCGCTGAGGGTCTTGACCTTTTCCAGCGCCTCGGTCAGCTCGACGGTGCGCTCCGCAACCGTCGCTTCGAGGTCCTCGAGCACCTGTTGCAGCTGCTCGCTCTTGCGGCAGGCGATACAGGATTCGGCCAGCTTCCGGTTGAGGTTGACGATGGACTGGCGCGTTGAGCGATCCAGCTCGTCCCCGCTCTTGGCCAGGGTCAGCAAGCCGAACCCGGGAAGCTCGAAGATGTGCAGTTGCCGCCCCTCACCAATGGCCACGTCCAGGGGCAACCGCCGGCGGAACACCTCGAGCTCCGGTTCGATGAGAAACGCCGGAACCTGGCGCAGCACGGCCCGGCCGCTGGCCGTTCCCTGTGCGTTGCGGGGGATAGCGAAGCAGGGGGCAAAACAGTAGCTGTCCGGGCCGGATGGTTTCAGTTCCAGCACCATGCCGGCGGCGCAACTGAGCTTGCGCAGGTAGGCTGACAGGGCCGTCTTCAGCATCCGTTCCAGGTCGAGGCTCCGGCCGATGGCCATGGAGATCTCGTAGAAGATCTGGATCCTGATCTGGTTTTCCGTCTGGTTCATTGCTGCTCCAGGACCCCGACCACCGCCGTCTTGTTGTAGAACTCGAGATACTCGTCACCGCAATTGGCGATTTCTCCGATGGTGCAGGCCCCCACCAGCCTGGGGTGCCCTTCGTTCAGCACGGCCAGTTCCCGTCCGTACTGCCGGTCGAGGAAGAGGACGCGGGAAATGCAGTCCATGGCGATGCGGATGCCCTCGGTGCTCCCCGCGGGCAGGGCGGCTTTCCCCAACTCCAGGGCCCGGGCCGCCGCACAGAGCAGGCTTTGCTCGTCCCCGTGGAGGATCGAGACGAACGAGCCCTCCGGCACTTCCCCGACGCAAACCAGTTCACCGTTCTCCCCCACGCCCAGGGGATCCCGGACGATCTGCTCGGTGCCCATCCGGGCAATGCCGAAAGGGTAGGCCTTGGCCACGTCGAAATAGTCGGCGGCGGTGAAGCTCCGCCCCGCGTGCCGCGAAACCGCCTCGTGATAGACGTCAAAGGCCGGCCGCCACTCGAGCGACCGGATGACGTTGCGGTCCGACTCGGTCACGCGGAACGGACCGGTCAATGCACCCCAACCGTGGGAGACCCCCACGCCGCTGGCCGTTTCCAGCAGGGCCAGCATCGCGCCGTCCGACTTGAGGCCGTCGCCGGTGATCAGGCATGGCGTCCGTTTCATGCTCAACGAGCCGGCGCCGCCGCCGATGTAATTCAGTTCCAGCCCGAAGACGTTGAACAGGGCCTCGATGAAACTGCCGATCCGCTGGGCGAACCCGTCGACGAAGAGCATCATCGTACGGTCCCGGAAGGTATCGGTCACCAGCTGGTCCAGCTGCTCCTCGAAGTCCGCCTCCGGATCGCTGAGGTTGGGGAGGTAGACCATCCGCGGCGGGTCGGGCAGGCCGACCACCAGGCTGCCCCGCTCCAGCAGTTCATTCCCGTGAATGATCCGTGGAAAAATCCCGCCGAAGAGCGGGAGCGGGGACGACGTGAGCAGGGGGTCGAGCTGCGCGGGGGTGAACCCGTTGCCGTCACAGGCAAGCACCAGCGCACCGGGAACGGCGGCGGTCTCGGCCTGCTCCAGCAGGCAGCCAAGCTCCTCCGGCGTCCCCTTGCGATCCAGCCAGATGGCGAGCCGTTCGTCCATGACGAAATCGCCGCCACCCCACCCGGGGCCGGCAGCGCCCCATGGTAATATCAAGGTTCATGGTCCATTGAACCGTGAGCAATGCTTGTCCAGCGCATCGGTCTCAGTCCGTGAATTATACACTCGTCTTTAAGGAAAAATAACAGTTCCCACTCGAATTCGGAGATTGCCCATGCCAGGTAAACCCCATTTCAGGCCGGCCCTCTTCACATGGTTGAGCCAGTTGAAAAAAAACAATACGCGCGAGTGGTTCCAGCAGAACAAGCAGCGCTACATCGATGACGTGCGTGACCCGCTGCTCGGCTTCATCGCCGATGTCGGCCCGCGGCTGGAGAAGATCAGCCCGCACTTCATCGCCGATCCCCGGCCCACAGGTGGCTCGATGTTCCGCATCTACCGCGACACACGGTTCTCCAAAGACAAAAGCCCTTACAAGACCCTTGCCGCGGCGCAGTTCCGTCACGCGGCGGGCAAGGATGTCCACGCACCGGGATTCTACCTCCATCTCGGGCCGGGAGACGTCATGGCCGGCGGCGGGATCTGGCACCCGGATTCGGCTTCACTCAACGGGATCCGCACGCTGATCGTGGAGGATCCTGCCGGCTGGAAGAAAGCGCTCTCCGGGAAGGCGTTCCGGAGGGATTTCACCCTGGGCGGCGAATCGCTCAAGCGGCCGCCGCGGGGCTTTGCCCCCGATCACCCGCAGGTGGAAGACCTGAAACGCAAGGACTTCGTCGCCGTCACCCGGTTTACCGAAGAGGAGGCCTGCTTGCCGGACTTTCTCGCCCGATTCATCCGCTGCTGCCGCACCATGGCACCGCTGGTCAGCTATCTTTCGCGGGCGGTGAAGGTCCCCTTCCAGCCGGTTGATTGACGGCCGGGGCGGTGGTTGGCTATGCTCAGGGGTCCGCCGGCTGACCAGCGAATCCGCTTTCCCGAGGAGGCCCGATGACCGAGAGCAAATCGACCTGGCGTTTTCCATACGTCTTCTGGATCGCCAACGGCGCCGAACTGTGCGAGCGGGCGGCCTACTACGGCACGTTCATCGCCATCACCCTCTACCTGACGAGGGTTGTCGGTTTGAGCGATGTCCAGGCCGGCCTGGTCAGTGCCGGTTTTGCCGGCTTTATCTACCTCGCCCCATTTGTCACCGGGGCCATGGCCGACCGCATGGGCTTCCGCAATGCGCTGATCCTCGCCTTTGCCCTGCTCACCGTGGGCTACGGGTCGCTGGGTGTCTTCCACACGCTGTTTCCCGTCCTGATCGGCCTGTTCCTGATTTGTGTCGGCGGTGGATTTGTCAAACCGGTGATCACCGGTACGGCGTCAAAGTGCTCCAGTTCAACGAACCGCGCCCGGGCCTTCAGCATCTTCTACATGGTGGTCAACATCGGATCGTTCACCGGAAAAACCATCGTCGCCCCGATGCGCATTGAAATGGGCGTGGCCACGGTCCCCTGGTTTTCCTCGGCCGCTGCGCTGGTGGCCCTGGTTCTTGTCGCGCTGTTCTACCACCCGAAAAAAATCGATCCCTCTCAAGTCTCCAGCGTCAAGGAAACGCTTAGCGGGATGTGGCTGGCGATGACCAATATCCGCTTCGACTGCCTGATCCTGATCACCGCCGGCTTCTGGGCCATCCAGGGCCAGCTCTATGCCGCGATGCCCAAGTACGTGCTGCGCATGGCCGGTGAATCCTATAAGCCGGAATGGTACGCCAACGTCAACCCGCTGGTGGTGGTGCTCTTCGTGGTGCTCATCACCCACCTCGTGCGAAAATGGAAACCGGAAGCCTCGATCCTCGTCTCCATGGCCCTGATCGCCATCTCGCCCATGGCCATGGCCTCCTCGCATTTTTTCAGCGAGAATTTCAACATCTTCGGCATGTCGGTGCACCCGATCACCGCGCTGATGGTGGTGGGTATCGCCATCCAGGGGCTGTCCGAGTGTTTCCTCAGCCCGAAGTACCTTGAATACGCCTCCAAGCAGGCGCCGAAGGGCATGGAGGGCACTTTCCTCGGCTTCGCCCACATCAACGTCTTTTTCGCCTGGATCTTCGGCTTCGTTCTTTCCGGCTTCCTGCTCAGCGCGTATTGCCCCGAACCGGGCACCTTGTCCGAAACCGAGCAACAGGCGCACACGCTCTATCTCGCCGGCCAGGGGCCGCTTCCCGAAGCGTATGCCAATGCCCACTACCTCTGGTATGCGTATGTGGGGGTGGGGCTCTTCTCCTTCATCATGCTGCTGCTCTACATCTTCGTGACCAACAGGATCGATGCGAGAAAGGCGGCTGAGGCGTAGGCCCCGATCAGCACAGGCGTTCAGGCGGGAATGAAGCGGCGGTCGAAATCCTTCCACACCGGCTCGAAGCCGCGGGCGACGATGGCCGCGGCCACCTCGGCCGGCGGCCGGTCGTCGCAGACGTCGAACTGCTCCCCGTCGTGGGCCTCGGCCGGCCGGCCATAGCCGCCGGGGCTGGTGCGCGAACCGGCGCTGAAGCGGGTCACCCCCAGGCCGATCATGTTGTCGCGGAATGCGGCGGACTCGCGGGTGGAGAGCACCAGCTCGGCATCGGGCAGGGCCAGGCGCAAGGCACAGAGCATCTGCACCATGTTCGCCCGGGTCACCCGGAAGGCGGGATCCACTTCGCGGCAGGCGAACCCCTGCAGGCGGGGGAAGCTCACCGCCACGCGGCTCTTCCAGTAGCGGCGGGTGAGATAGCGGCCGTGCAGCGCCAGCAGCAGCGCCTCCAGGCGCCAATCGGCAAGGCCGAGGAGCGTGCCGATGCCCAGGGACCGGAAACCCGCCTCGCCGCCGGCTTCGATGGCCCCCAGCCGCCGGCTGAAGTTCTTCTTTGGGCCGGCCGGGTGGTAGCGGGGATAGACCGCCGGGTCGTAGACTTCCTGGTAGAGGGTCAGACCGTCGACGCCGGCCTCGGCCAGCCGGCGGTACCGCGCCAGATCCAGGGGCTGGATCTCGATGGCGATGGAATCGAAGAGCCCGCGCAGCCCGGCGATGCAGTCCAGCAGGTAGCCCATGGACACTGCCCGGGGGTCCTCCCCGGAAACGAGGAGGACATGGCGAAACCCCTCGTCGTTGAGCAGCCGCGCTTCGGCCTGCACCTGGTCCACGGTGAGGGTGGTGCGCTCGATGTCCAGGGCGCGGGAGAACCCGCAGTAGGTACAGCTGTTGGTGCACTCGTTGGAGAGGTAGAGCGGCGCGTAGAGGTTGATCACCTTGCCGAATCGGCGCTCGGTAACCGCCGAACTGCGCCGGGCCAGCTCCTCGATCAGGGGCTCAGCCGCCGGCGAGAGGAGTGCGACCAGTTCCCGCTCGCCCGGCTGATCCACAGCGATCGCCCGGCGGGCCTCCTCCGCGGTGGCCCCGAACAGGGCCCGTCGCAGCGCGTCCAGGTCAAGCGATGTGATCAGCTCGGCGAAGGACATCACGCACCGCCCTTCTCCTCCCGAAGGAACCCGGTAAGCGGGCTCGACGCTCGAGCCAGGCGGCTCTCGCCGCCGGCGCCGGCCTCGCGCCCCAGCACCGCGGCCTCCACCGCCCCTCGGAAGGCCCGGGCCATGGTCACCGGGTCGCCGGCAATGGCGATGGCCGTATTCACCAGCACCGCATCGGCGCCGAGTTCCATCGCTTCCGCGGCATGGGCCGGCGTGCCCAGACCGGCATCCACCACCACCGGCACCCCGGCCTGCTCGACGATGATCTGCACCTGGTCCCGGGTGCGCACACCGCGATTGGAGCCGATGGGCGCGGCCAGCGGCATCACCGTGGCGCACCCCGCATCTTCGAGGCGCCGGGCCAGCACCGGGTCGGCATTGATATAGGGCAACACCACGAAACCGTCGGCCACCAGGGCTTCAGCTGCTTTCAGCGTCTCCACCGGGTCGGGCAGCAGGTAGTTGGGATCGGGGGTCACTTCGAGCTTGAGCCAGTTGGTCCCCGAGGCGGCCCGGGCCATCTTCGCCAGGCGCACCGCCTCTTCGGCATCCCGGGCCCCCGACGTGTTGGGCAGCAGGCGGTAGCGGCTGAAATCGAGGGCTGAGAGGGTGGCGTCGTGGGGGCTGTTCAGGTCCACGCGGCGCAGGGCCACGGTGACCAGCTCGGTTCCCGAGGCGAGCACCGCCTCGGCCATCACCTCCGGAGAAGGAAATTTCCCCGTGCCGAGGAAGAGGCGGGACTTCAGCTCACAGCCGTCGATGATCAGCGGTTTAAGTTCGTTCACGGTATCAATGCCTTTACTGGAATACAAAATGCAAAAAAATGGGGTCAGGCACCAGCGTTTTCAGTACTGCGCTGCCGATCAACCGCCGCCGACGAAGTGGACGATCTCCAGGGTGTCACCCTCGCCGATCTCCACCGTGTCCCAGTCGGTCTCGGCGTCGAGAAACTCGCCGTTGTGCTCGATGGCCAGGTTGCGCTCGCCGCCGATTCCGATCCGTTCGAGCAGCAGGGTCAGATTCAGCCCTTCCTCGACATCCCGGACCTCTCCGTTGACCGTTATCTCCATCACACCTCACCATCGCCGCAAGGATCCAGCCCCAGCAGCAGCCGCAGGATCAGGTTCGCCTGGTGCCCGGCGGCCACGGCCACCCGCGGCGCCAGCAGCCCCCGGCCGGGCCCGGCCGCGGAAACACCGTCCCCCACGAGATAGACATCCTCCAGCACCTTGCGCACCCCGATGGCCTGGGAGGGTCCGTGACCGGCAATCCCGGAGACGGTGACCAGCGGCGTGCCGGGCATCTCCCGCCTCACGGCCACCGTCATCTCACGCTTCATCCCCGGATCATCGAAGCACTCGGCCAGCACGCTGCAGCCGCGAAACACGTCGACGAGGTTTTCCGGGGTAAGGCGCAACTCCCGGGTCTCCACCGTCACGAACGGATTCATGCGCACCAGATTATCGCTCAGCGCCTCCACCTTGGGCAAACCGATCTGATCCACGAAGAACTGCTGCCGGTTGAGGTTGCTCGGTTCGACCACGTCGTAATCCACCAGCAGCAGCCGACCCACCCCCAGGCGGGCCAGAGCCACCGCCACCGCACTGCCCAGGCCGCCGCATCCGGCGATGCCCACCCGTGCGCCCTTCAGCGGCTGCAGGATCCCCGGACCGTGGCGGGCAGCCATCTGGGCCTCCATCTCGTCGGCATCGGGCATTCGCCCCCGCTCGATGAACACCACTTCGTCCCCATCCGCCAGGGGCCCGTCCCCACCGGCGGGAAAACCGTTGCGGATGATGATGTCCGCAGCGGGGTGGGTCATGTCACGGAGGCCATGAAGCCAGGTATTACGGTTCACCTCCACCGGGCGTTCGTTGACCCTGATCGTGATCTTCGACTGGTTGTTCCCTGGAATGACCCACCTCCCGTGTACAGCGGGGGCCGGCTCGAGGAGAGCATCGATGGCATCGTCTCCCTGCGCCAGCATTATCCGGATCAGGTCTGCGGGTCAGCGGGCCACCGCTTTCTCAGCCCCTGCAGCGGAGCTCCCCGGACACCTGTCCAGCCTAGCCCCGGTGGCATGCGCTGTCAATGGGAAGTTCCGCGGGAGGATAATCGGCTCAGGGATGCCTCGCATCGAGGGTCTGGCGGACACGGCGAAGCAGGTCGTTGCGGTTGAACGGCTTGCGCAGCAACTCCAGCCCCTCGTGAAGGATGAACCGGGTGTGGATGGCATCCTGGCTGTAGCCGGATGAGAAGAGGACCCTGGCGCCGGGCCGCAGTTCCAGAACCCGCTCGTACAGTTCACGCCCGTTCATCCTGGGCATCACCACGTCAAATAAACAGAGGTCGATCTCATCCGCATGTTCGCGGAACATGTCCAGGGCCATCGCCCCGTCCCCGGCCTGGAGCACGGAGTACCCCGCCGTCTCCAGCACGCGGGCGGCGTAGGTGCGCACCATCTCCTCGTCCTCGGCCACCAGCACGGTCTCCCGCCCCCCGGTCACCGGGCCCTCGGGCTCGTGGTCCACATGCTCAGCTTCGCCCTCGACGCGGGGGAAGCAGATCCGGAATGTCGTACCCTGCCCCGGTGTGCTCTCCACGGTGACACAGCCGCCGTGCTGGGTCACGATGCCGTAGGCGGTGGCCAGCCCGAGACCGGTTCCCCGCCCCACCTCCTTGGTCGTGAAAAACGGTTCGAAAATCTGCCGGCGAACCGTTTCGTTCATGCCATGACCGGTGTCGGATATAGCGATCTGGACATGCGGCTCGGAGAGTTGATCGGGCCGGGCCTCCCCGTGCGCGCACTCCCCGTGGATATTGCTCGTCTCGATCACCAGCCGCCCGCCGTCGGGCATGGCGTCCCGGGCATTGACGCAGAGGTTCATCAGCACCTGTTCAACCTGGCCCGGATCGGCATTGATCGTCCACAACCCGTGCCCCGGCACGAAATCCAGCTCGATGTCCTCCCCGATCCCCCGCTGGATCAGCTTGATCAACCCGGCGATCACGTCATTGAGATCGAGCGCCGCCGGACTGAGCACCTGCTGGCGGCTGAAGGCCAACAGTTGGGCCGTGAGTTCCGCGGCGCGCTCCCCGCCCCTGGTGACCTGCTCGAGCCCGCTGCGGACGAGGTCGGCATTCTCCAGGTTGGCCAGGGCCAGCTCGGCATGACCCAGCACGGCCTGGAGCAGGTTGTTGAAGTCGTGGGCCACGCCGCCGGCCAGCATGCCGATGGCCTCCATCTTCTGCGAGTGCCGCAGCTGCTCCTCAAGGCGCTCCTGCTCATCGATGAGCAGCGCGTTGTCCAGGGCCACCGAAGCCTGGTCGGCCAACCCCTCCAGCAGCTGCACGTCGTTCTCATCGAACGGACGACCGTCGAGCGTGTCGTGAATCTCGAAGCAGCCCAGCAGGTCACCGGACCTGCCGATGATCGGTACGTCCACCAGTTGACGGAAATCCAAATCCTCACGAATCTTCCGTATTACATGGGGGTCGCCGGCGGCATCGTTGGAGAGGTACGGCTTGCGGGTCTCGATGACGTGACCCGGCACTCCCTCGCCGGGGAGGAACCGCATGGCGATGGGCCGGATATCCCCCCCCGTGTTGTATTCGCTGAAAGTCATGGCCCCGCGGCGAATCAGCCCTGCCGCGCCCGACCTGGCCCCCACCATGGCGAGCGCCGTGGAGACCAGTTCCCGCATCACCGCCGGCACCACCAGCTCGGTGTTCAGCCGTTTGGCCGCCCGCAGCAGCAGGCCCATCTGCTCGGTTCGCAGGAGCACGGCCCGCTGCCGCTGCAGCGCCACGTGGAGCAGCCAGGCCAGCAGCGCCGCCATGAGCAGGCTCGCCGCCAGCATGAATTCGTCCACCGCCGTCCGGCCGCCGGCGAGCATCGCAGGCCTTGGTGCGATGACCAGCAGCCAGGGGCGGTCAACCACCCGGACCAATGCTTCGGTTCGCCCAGGCCACCGATCATGTTCCTCGTCTCCGCCCCCGCTCTGGTGGATCAATGGGCCCTCCACCTCGTGAAGGCAATAACGGAACCGATCGTGGAGGTTCTGCTCGGCGAGGCAGCTCTCCACCAGGGTCTGCACGAGAAAGACCCCGTTGACATACCCGGCGAGCGCTCCCGCCCCGTCCCGGACCGGGCAGTAGGTGGCGAACCCCTTGGCCCCCTGGAGCAGGTCGATCACCGAGGACCGGGAGATCGTGCCGGTCTCCTTGGCCCGGGTGATGGCGGGCAGGACACCCGGGTCGGGGTGCAGGTGCAGGTCCTTGCCCAGCGCCGCCTCGTTGCCCTCAGGGGGAACGGTGACCCGGATGACCCACTGGGGATCGATCCAGTTCAGCGCCTTGAAGCCGGGAAACGCCTGGACAAAACGGGAGGCTTCGATGACAAAGGCCCGGTGCTCCACATCGTCACTGACATGCCTGCCGCCGGAGAGGTGATTGACGATGGCGGCCCGGGCGTCGATCCAGGCCTCGAGCCGCAATCGTACCTGCTCGGCAGTGACCTCGGTCTCCACCCGGATGCGCTCACGTTCCACACGGCCGAGCTGCCACCAGAGGGTGGTGGCCAGGGCCGCGGCGAGCAGGAAGACGAGCAACGGCAGAACCGTCTCACGGCCGAGCAGGCGCGGTCGGGTTTTGGCACTGCCGACTGTATTCACCAGGGCCTCCGGTTGGAGATCGGATCACGACTCAGTACGCTCGACGCGGTAGCGTTTCTGAAAGCGTACCGAAAAGCGGCGGTCCGGGCAACAGAAAAATGGGGCGGCCCGGTCGGCCGCCCGCGATTCAGCGCGCATTTGCATGACTCGGGCCCCGCCCCTGGGCGAGCCCCGGTGAAACTCAGTAGCTCTCCTCGCCAAGCACGACCTTGCCTTTGAACACGCTGTAGATAAACGCCGTGTAGCCGAGCACGAGAGGCACGCCGATCAGGGCGATGATGAGCATCACCTTCAAGGTCAGCGGCGTGGACGAGGCATTGTAGGCCGTCAGGCTGTAGGCCAGGTCGGTGTTCGAGGGGAGCATCCGCGGGTAGAGGCTGACCCCGGCGATCCCGTTGAGACAGAGAATCGTTGTCGAGGAGGCGAGGAAGGCCTGCAGGTGCTTGCCGGCCTTGCTGGCCACCGGAACGTAGATCATTGCGGCGAGCAGCAGGATGAAAAAGAGCCAGAAGAGCGGGTTGCCCAGCATGCCCTCGAAGAGGTGGCGCGAGACGAACCAGGTGCTGATCGTGGCCACGACGTAAAGCGCCACGAAACCGACCCAGGCCCGGCCGACCCAGCCCTGCATGCGCTGCTGCAACTCGCCCTCGCTCTTCAGCGTCATGTACGCCGCACCCTGCATGGTGAACATGGCCAGGGTGACCAGGCCGATGAGCACCGAGAAGGGATTGAGCAGGCCGAAGAAGTTGCCGGTGAACGTCCCGCTGCTGTCCAGGGGCAGACCGCGCAGCACGTTTCCCACCGCCACGCCGAAGAGGATCGCCGGCAGCAGGCTGCCCACGCCGAAGGCGAGGTCCCACCACCTGCGCCAGCCCGGCGAGTCGACCTTGCCCCGGAATTCCATGGAGACGGCGCGGAAGATCAGGGCCAGCAGCAGGAGCACCAGCGCGAGGTAAAAGCTGCTGAACGCGGTGGCGTAGACCGGCGGGAACGCGGCGAAGAGCGCGCCGCCACCGGTGAGCAGCCAGACTTCGTTGCCATCCCACACCGGGGCGATGGCGTTGATGTGGATGCGGCGTTCGTGATCATTCCTGGCAAAAAGGTGGAGAATCCCGACGCCGAGATCGAATCCGTCGAGGATGGCGTAACCGGTGATCAGCACGCCCACGAGAAAGAACCAAACGGTGTTCAGGTCCATTGCCTGTTAACCTCCCATGGATGATGCGGTCCGGCGGTCACACCGAGCCCCAGTTTTCCGCATGGTGCTTCGTCTTCCGGATCACCAGGAAGAGGTACACCGACCCGAGCAGCACGTAGATCAGGAAAAAGAGAATGATCGAAATCAGGATCTGGTACGCGGGCACGGTGACCGATATCGCCTCACTGGTCCGCAGCAGCTTGTAAACGATCCACGGCTGGCGTCCCACCTCGGCAGCGATCCAGCCCAGCTGACAGGCGAAGAGCGGCAACGGTATCGACCAGAGCATCAGCTTGAGATACCAGCGCGTGTCATAAAGCCGCCCGCGCCAGAGGAGGAAGACGCCAAAGGCGGTCACGGCGATGAAGTAGAGCCCGAGCACCACCATGTTGTGGAAGGAGACGAAGGTCAGCCAGAGCGGCGGCCGGTCCTCCTCGGGGAACTCGTCCAGCCCCTGGATGCGGGCATTGACATCGCCGAAGGCCATCCAGCTCAGCAGCCCGGGGACCTCCACCGTGGCCTTGAGGTCCGGCGGATCATCCACCGGCAGGGCGAAGAAGACCAGCGGTGCCTTGTCCTGTGTCGTGTACAGGCCTTCGAGGGCGGCAAACTTCTCCGGCTGGGTCTCGGCCACCTGCTGGGCGTGCTCGTGGCCAAAGGGGAACAGCTCGAGCACCGAGACGACCAGGCCGAAAAGCACGGCCAGGCGCAGCGCCTTCTTCGCCGCCTCGTTGCCGCCGTTCTTCAGCAGCAGGTAGGCCGAGATTCCGGCGACAAAGAACGCCCCGCTGATCAATGCCGCATCGAGGGTGTGGAAGAAACGGATCCACATCGAGGGGTTGAAGGCCGCCTCGGCAAAACTGGTCAGTTCCGCACGACCGTTCTGCACCACGTAGCCCGCCGGCGTCTGCTGCCAGGAGTTGGCCAGCAGGATCCAGAAGGCCGAGATGGTGGCCCCCACCGCCACCATCAGCGCGGAGAACCAGTGCACGCCCTTCGAAACCCGGTTGCGCCCGAAGAGGTAGAGACCGAGGAAACTCGACTCGAGGAAGAAGGCGAACACGCCTTCCGCGGCCAGTGGCGCGCCGAAAATGTCCCCGACGAACTTCGAGTACTCGGACCAGTTCATGCCGAACTGGAACTCCATCACGATTCCCGTGGCCACACCGACAACGAACGTGATGGCAAAGAGTTTGCCGAAGAATTTCCCCAGCTGGACGAAGTGCTCATCCCCACCCCTCCACCCCTTCCACTCCATGATCACCAGCAGCCAGCCGAGGCCGATGCTGATCGGCGGAAAGAAGAAGTGGAAACCGACGGTCATCGCGAACTGTATTCTCGCGAGCAGTACGGGATCCAGTTCCATGATTCTCATCCCCCATGCATAAGTATGTAGAAAAGTGATTGCCCGGCCGGCGGCCCCTGCCACCGGCACTTCCCATGGTCAGGATCCGGCCCCGGGGCCGGCCTTCAATCGGTTGGTTTCGGAGCGCCCTCCCTCCGGGGCACGGCCATGACACAGGAATCCTCGTCGAGCAGCTTGTCGAAAGTGGCCTCGCTCAGTGTCCGCCGCAACTGGTCCCGGGCCCGGTTCCAGATACGGTGCACCGAACAGCCGGGCTTCCGGAAACATGACCCGGGCATGAGCAGGCAGTCGTTGAGCACGATTTCTCCGGTGACCGCCTCCACCACTTCGAGCAGCGAGAGATTCCGTGGTTCCACAAGCAGCCGGTAGCCACCGGCCGCGCCCTGAACGATCTCGATGAACTGCGCCCGGGCGAGCTGCTGGGCGATCTTGCCCAGGAACTGGGGCGGGATCTCCATCTCGCGGGCGATATCCTGTCGCCGCACGACCCGGTCTTCGTCCCGGGATGCCAGGTAGAGCATGCACCTGACAGCATATTCGCCGGCTCTCGTCAATCGCATCAGACCCTCCCAGAAACAGGAATAAGAAGATGATATTTATCTTATATCAAGCAAACCCATCCGTGTCAAACCGTTTCCAGTTAATGATCATATTTGTAAACTACTGAACACCAAGATCTTCAGCCACTTCCCTGGCCTCACCGGGGGAAATCTTCCTCGCCGACCAATCACCGAATTCAGGCCGTCCCGTACCGAGAAATTTGGATTTCCAGGTACCGGTGATCTCGCCGCTGTTCCCGTCCAGGACGCCTTCGATCTGGAGGTCATCGCCCAGTTCCGAATCGCTGCGGGTCAGCGATATCTTGTCGCCGACCAGCGAACCGCGAAGCGAACCCTGGCGCCCGGTGCTCATGCGGTAGGTTCCCGTGATCTGTGTTCCCTGCATGCTCAGCTTCATCAGCCCGAAGGCGCCGTCGAAGGCGGTGGAGGCATCGATCTCCCACACGCCGCCCAGATCGGAGGTCCGCACCAGGGACCGGTCCTCCAGCAGCTCTATCTCGCTTCCCAGGTGATCCAGCCGGTCCAGATTGCTGAAGATGTTGGAGCGCAGTTCGGCAGTGGCGCGGAGCCGCTCCATGGCCGTTTCCCTGGCCACGTTCAACTCACCGTCCAGGTCACGGAGTTCGGAGACCTGGATTCCGGCATCGAAAAGTGCCCCGTCCATCTCCAGGGCCAGCTGCACCAGGCGCTCGAGCGCCTGGCGGTCCTTTTCCCGGGCCACGGCATAGCGTTCGCTTTCCCTCTCCAGCAGGCTGTGCTCCATGTGGAACGATTGCTCCAACGCTTCCCGCGACTGTGCCGCGGCAGGCAGCGCCGTCGCACAGGTCAGCAGAGCCGCCAGCATCACCGCGTATCCTCCACGTTTGCTCATCGATCGCTCCTTTATGTTGCAGCAGGTGTTGTTCGATCCCGGTGGCCAGCGGCTCATTCCCCGACGCTGCCACCGGCGGCATTTCGCTGCGAAATGACCTTCGAAATAAGGTAGGCTACCACCACGGCGATGTAGAACTGGCCCATCACTGTCTGGATGAGCACCAGGCGGGAGGCCAGCGGCAGTTGGGGCGTCACGTCGCCGTAGCCCAGGGAGGCCTGGGTCACGAAGCTGAAATAGACGTAGGGCAGTCCGGTCTCGCCGCCCGAGACCGCCGAGGGCGGTCCGAAGGACCCGCTGACGAACGATTCCAGGATTCCGTAAATGAAGGCCCAGATCAGGCCGACCACCAGGTAGAGGCTGATCGTGCCGATGATTTCATTGGCCCCGACATGCCTGGCCCTGACCAGCGAGGCGAGCATGAGGTACCCGCAGTAGAACATCGATACCACGATCAGGCTCAGGATCAGGAACGCAAAAGGATCCCCGGCAGCGCCGGTCCACCGGCCGGGTGCCGGAAAAAAAAGAACCCCCACCAGCAGCAGCGCCGCCGGCAGGGCCATGAACGCGGCGGCCACCCGGGTCCGTCGGCGCCGGCCGTCGAGGAGCAGTGCCACAGCGGCCATCGCCGAGAGGAAGGCGATGGAGATGAAACTCTTCCCGGTGTACGGCTCGAGCAGAATGATGGCCACGAGTACGGCGAGCAGCATCGTGTGCCGCAGCGTGCGGTGGCTTTGGCCTTCCGGATCCACGGATGGTCCCCCGACAATCACTCCCCGCCCCCTTCAGCCGGCTCGCTACTCCAGACTGACTTTGAGCAGGCGCAGGGGCTTGACCCCGTAACTCTCGACGTTCAATCCATCTTCCGAGACCGCGATTTTCGCCGCCGCATAAAGCAGGCCTTCCCCCTCACCCTTCTCGTCCAGTGTCATCTCCACGAAACCGAAGGGATAATCCTCCAGGCGCAGACTGTTCACCGCCTCGAAGAAGGAGATCGGCCGGTTGAGCAGCAGGCGAACGACCCGGCCCTTGCCGTTCTCCCCGGCCATGGACCGGGCGACGACGATGTTCTGGGCCAGACCCTTGTTGATGCTCATGAAGCCGATCTTCTCCATCTTCCGCAGTTCTTCGTAGAGCGGCTTCTGCCCCTGCTCGACCAGTATCGTGACCAGGCGGATGACATCCTCGTCCGGAGACCAGGCGTCGACGGTCATCCGCACCCGGGCGCTGGATTTGCCGGGCACGCTGCCCATGCTGTCGACCACCCTGGCGGTGAAGACCACGGACTCGGTGGTTTCTTCCTTCGCCATTTCGTCAGCCGCGGCCGGCACGGCCAGCAAGAGGACCAGGCAGCAGCTCGTGATGAAAACAGGCATTCTCATTGGGATACCTCCCGGGCGTTCACCCATCCGGCGGTGACCCGCTTTCGCTTGTCGATTTCTCCATGTTCGTTTCATCTCATGATAATTGAGGCAGGATCGGTGAGTCAACGAGGGCCTCACCATCGCTGGTCCCCGTTCCCCGCCCCCGGGGGATTGCGTCGCGGCACCACCCGGAATAAAATAGTAAGGCTTGTTGCTCAAGGCTCAGCCGGTCCCGTCCGGCAATGTCGCTCTCAACCGCTCGCTGATACACCGAAGATGCACCACCGTTTCCTGCCAGGCATGTACCTGCTCGCCGGCATTCTGCTGGCCCTGAACGCCACCCCCTGTCCGGCCGGCATTCCCTGGGCCATGCATGTCATCGACGACAGTCTCACCGGGGCCGACGGCGTGAAACTGAAGGACATCAACGGAGACGGCTACCCCGACCTGGCCAGCGGTTTCGAAGAGGGCGGCGAGGTTCGGGTCTTCTTTCACCCCAAGTTCCATCGGGTCCGCCAGCCCTGGCCCCGGGTCACCGTGGGCCGGATGAACGGGCCGGAGGACGCGGTCTTCGTCGACGTCGACGGCAACGGTATCCAGGATGTGATCAGCTGCGCCCAAAGCAAGCTCGCTGAACCGACCAATGCCGTCTTCGTCCACCGGGCACCGGCAACCCCCGATCGCTACCTCGACGAAACGGCCTGGCGGAGCGAAGCGATCCCGGCCAGCCTGGGGCGCAGCTGGATGTTCTGCGAGCCGCTGGCGGACGGGGATGCCCTGCGCCTGTTCTGCGGCAGCAAGAACCTCAACGCGTCCATCGGCTATTTCACCGTGAACGGCCCCTCGGTGGTCGACTGGACCTGGCACCACCTGCGCGACGCCAGCTGGGTGATGAGTCTGGATATCGTCGACATGGATGGCGACGGTGACCGGGACGTGCTCTATTCGGACCGCAGGGGCCTCACCGCCGCCGTGGGCTGGCTGGAGAACCCCGGTCGCCTTGAACCGACATGGATCGACCACCTCATCGAAACGCTCCCCGGGAAACCAGACCCCATGGGGCGTTTCATGTTCCTCGACCAGGCCGATGTGGATGGCGATGGCCTGACCGACGTGGTGGCGGCGGTCCGCCGCCATCAGGTCCACTGGCTCCGACGCCTGGACCTCTGGGGTGAGCAGTGGGAGTTGAACGTCATCACCATGCCTCCGGAGGCGGGTTGCGTCAAGGCCGTGGCCGCCGGCGACCTCGACGGCACCGGGTCGGTGGAACTCGTCGTGTCCTGCGAGCAGGCCGAGGGCCGACCAGGGCTGCTGCGGCTCACCTGGAACGGCCTGTCATGGACGGCCCGGGACATCGGCGGCCCCGCCGGCAGCAAATTCGACCTGGTGCAGCTGGTGGACCTGGACGGCGACGGCGACCTCGATGTCCTGACCACCGAAGAACGGGAAATCGACGCTGTCATCTGGTACGAAAATCCGGGCAGCGGCCCAGCCGGCGACTGACCGGCTCCTGCCCGGTACCCTGCCCCCTTTCCCCGGCAGCCGCTTTTCAATAGAATTCCGCAGATGCGCACACGGCACCGCCATCCCGGGAGGACCACCCGGCGGGCATCCGGGCTCACCGCTGCCGGCTTCGGGCTCCTTCTGCTCATCGGCTCGGCGTGCACCGAGGCGCCGCCCCAGGGGCCGCCGGAGCGGCTCATGCCGCACATCGACCTCCTGGCCCTTGCCCCGCCGCAAAAACCGCCGGAAGACTGGGTTCCGCGGTCGGGCCGGCGTCTGGCCTGGAATTTTTCCGCAGGCCTGCCCGACGGGTGGCGTGCCGGCCCCCCGGGGGTCCGGGTCACGGCCGCGGGCCGCGGCATCCTGCTGGAATGCGATGATGGAGAGCCGTGGCTCGAATTGAGGCAGGATATCGATCCGCTGCTCTATCACCGCATCGTTTTTCAGGTCACGCCACGAACCAACGGGAGCAGCGCCCTGCAGTTCGCCTACCTCGAACCGGGCGCCTACCGGCCGTACGACGTCCGGCGCAAAGAGCACGGCCCTGCGGGGGCTCCACAGCGCTGCATGTTCCTCATCCCCGGCCACCGGGCGGCGGAATCGTCGATCCGGTCGATCAGGTTTTTCCCCGGCGCCGGCGGCGCGGTGCTGCTGCGCGGCGCCGCCCTCATTCCCCGGCCCGCCGGCTATGTCCGCGGCAGGGTCCTGCCGCGGGAAATGATCCCCCTGGCCCAGGACTTCAAACGCTGCTGGCGGTTCGCCGGCGGCGGTTCCCGCCGTGTCTCCTTCACCGTCCCCCGTGATGCCGCCCGCCTCGATTTCGCCACCGGCACGCTCTCCGGCAAAGCCGGCGGCCGGGTCAGGGTCGAGGTGGATGCCGGAGCGGGCCCGGTGGCGTTGCACAGCGCCCCGATTCCCGGCACCGGGACGGGCTGGCGCAGCGAACGGGCGGGCCTCGACCGCTGGGCCGGCAAAGAGGTGACGCTGACGGTCAGCGTGGAGACCGGCGATCCACACGCCCTCCATCTTGTCGGCACGCCCAGGGTGCTGGCCGCCGAGCCCGAAGCCCGTCCCAGCGTACTGCTCATCGTCATCGATACCCTGCGTGCCGACCACCTCTCCGGGCACGGCCACCATCGGCGCACCTCGCCGCACCTCGATCGGTTCACACGACAAGGCACGCTGTTCAGCGCCGCCGTCTCCCCGGCCTCCTGGACCCTCCCGGCGATGGCATCCGCCTTCACCGGCCGCTACCCCGGCGCCGAGGGGATCGGTCATGGGCCCCGCGCCGGGATACCTGCCGGCACGCCCACCCTGGCCGGGCTGCTGGGTCAAGCCGGGTGGTCCACCGCCGGATTTTCCGGCAATGCCCTGCTCGACACCACCCGGGGCTTTCACCGCGGGTTCGCCCACTACTTCTTCGCCCCGTATACCGACAACCAGTACACCGCCGGCGAGTTGAACCGGCGGGCCCTGCAGTGGATCGAGCAGCACCGCGATGAACGATTTTTCTGTTTCCTGCAGTACATGGACCCGCACAACCCGTACGATCCGCCGCCATTCGCCACCGAGCTCGGTGACCCCGACGCACCGGACAGCTGGAAACAGGGCCACGTGCGGACCCTGATCGCGGGCGACGTGACCGTTGACGACCCGGCAGACCTGGCCCGGATCGAGGGCTTTTACGACGAGGAGATCCGTTACACCGACCGCCAGATCGGCCTGCTCCTGGCCCGGCTGCGGCGCCTCGACCTGCTGGAGGAGACCATTGTCATCGTCACCGCCGACCACGGCGAGGAACTTCACGACCGCGGCGGCTGGGGCCACGGCTTCACGCTCTACCAGGAGCAGCTCAACGTCCCGCTGATCCTCAAGCTCCCGACCTCTTCGGGCAGCGCACCGGGGCTGACCGGCACCCCCGTATCACTGGTGGACATCATGCCTACCATCGCCGGGCTGACCGGCGTTCAACTGCCCGGGGACGACCTTCCCGGACGGGATCTTCTGCAACCCGAGGAGAACCGTTACCTGCGCAGCGGCATCTGGAGCAACCGCGCCCCCGATTTCTACGCTGTCACGCACGGGGATTGGAAACAGATCTACCTCAACGGCCTTCCCCGGGGCGCGGGCGCCGCCCGGAGCGGTGCCCGCCTGGCGCGTGTCAGGGAAACCGTCGGCACCGAACTGTTTTTCGACCTCGGGGACGACCCCGGCGAACGGAGCAACCTGGCCGGCACGGCACCCGCGGTGGAAGACGGGCTGCGGAAGGAAATGCAGCGCTGGCTGGCGGACCCGGGCACCGAGGGTTCACCAGACGATGATCAACGCGGTAATATTGATCGTGAACTCGAAGAGAAGCTTCGGGCCATGGGCTACCTGGAATAGCGTCGCGACACTCTGTGATGCCGGCCCCGGCCCCCAAACAGGGAGACCGATGTACGCTGCCGCCATATCCGCAATCCGCCGATGCGCCACGGCGCTTCTGCTGCTCCTCATCTGCGCCCCGCCGCTGGCCGCGCTGGAGGGCCGGCTGATCGGCATCGACGGCAACCCCCTGGCCGGGGCGAGGGTATCGGTGGAGGGGCGGCCCGGCTCCACGGTTTCCGATCACCACGGCATCTTCCGCATCACGCCCGATCCGCAGCCGCCGTTCGTGCTGCTCGTCACCCGTCCCGACGGCGTGGCGCTGGCCCCCGTCCCGGTGATCGAATTTCCTGAAAGCGGGCCCTTCGACGTGCAGCTCGCCGGCGCCCTGCGCGAATCGGTGACCGTGATCAGCGGCTCGGTGCCCGACCTCGAACTGCCGCCGGCCGCGGCGTCCACCGTCATCGGCCGCCGCGACCTCGAGCAGCGCGCCCCCGACACCCTCGGCGAGGTGCTGGAAACGACCCCGGGCGGCGGCGAAGGCGGAAGCGGGCTGGCGGCCGTGCCCTCCCTGCGCGGCCTGGCCATGTCGCGAACCCTGCTCATGCTCGACGAGGGCCGAATCACCGCCGAGCGTCGCGCCGGCCCGTCGGCCACCTTCCTCGATCCGAACACCGTGGAGGAGGTCGAAGTGATCCGCGGGCCCGGTTCGGTGGCCTACGGTTCGGACGCCTTCGGCGGCATCATTCGCGCCCGTTCCCGGATGCCGTCACCCGGCGACGGTCTTGTCGTGCGGTACGGCCTCACCGGCGGCGTGGGCGCCGGGGAAGCGGGCGCCATGGCCGAGGTCAGTGGTGACGCCTTCGGCGGGGCCCTGCTCGCCGGGATCCAGACCCACCGCTACGACGATTACCGCAGCCCGGAGGGCACGGTGCCCAACTCGTCTGCCGAACGGCGGGGGTTCCGCCTCGCCTGGCAGCAGTTCCTCTTCGATGGCGTGCTGCGGCTCGGCTGGCGCACCGACCAGGGCCGGGACATCGGCAAGCCGGCCGATGACTGGCGGGAGAAGCGCACGATCTACCCCGTGGAGGACTCCCACCGCTTCGGCGCTTCCTTCGAAACCCCGGGACCCGGCGCCTGGTCGCGGCTCACGATCAGCGCCGCCTGGGACCGCTACCGGCTCCAGCTGGAAAAGGAGCGTTTCGCCGACGAGGAGAACGGACGGTCCACCAGCGGCTCCGACGTGAGGGGCAACGACTACGAAATCCGGATGGAAGCCGAACGGCCGCTGGGTGAAACGACCCGGCTGATCCTCGGGATTCACGGGTACGGCCGCTACGGCCTGGAAGCGGAAAACAGCGCCGCCTCGTACGACCTGGAGGGCAATCTCGAACAACGCCTGACCGGCACCAGCATCGCCGACGCCCGCCGCGACGATCTCGGGGCCTTCGCCGGCCTGGGCAGCGAGCTGGGGCGGCTGCGCGTCAATGCCGGGGTGCGGTTCGATGCCGTCCGCTCGGAGAACAACGGCGGCTCCTATGGCGACCGGAGCACCGACGACAGCGCGGTCTCCGGCTTTCTTTCCGCCGGTTTCACGCTGCTGCCCGGCCTGGAAATCACCGGCCAGGCCGCCCGGGGGTTCCGTGACGCCCTGCTCTCCGACCGCTACTACGTGGGCCCCAGCGGCCGGGGCACGGTCACCGGCAACCCGGACCTCGAGCCGGAGACCAGCCGGCAGTACGACCTGGCCCTGCGCTTCAACCGCGGCCCGCTGCGCCTGGCGCTTTTCGGCTATCTCTACCGCATCCGCAACCTCATCGAGCGTTATGACGAGGGGGACGGCGACTACTTCTTCCGCAACCGCGGCGAGGCCGACGTTCGCGGCCTGGAGTTCGAGGGCACCTGGACGCTCACCGATCAGCTGCTGGTCCAGGCCGGGGCCCAGCTGCAGCGCGGGGAGGCCCTCGATGACGAAGCGCCCCTGGACAGCATTCCGCCCCCGGGGGTCTTTCTCACCCTGCGCGGGGAGGCCCACGTTCACTGGTGGTGGATGGCCCGGGCCAGGGCCTACGGTCGTGACGACCGACCGGGCCCCACCGAACAGGTGGTCGCGGGGCACGCCGTGTTCGACGCCGCCGTGGGGCGCGATTTCGGGGAGCACCTGCGCCTGGAGCTGCTGGCCCGCAACCTGCTGGACAAGACCTACCTCGACTCGGCCGACGAGAAATCGATGCCCGCCCCGGGCCGCTCGGTGCAGCTCGTCCTCCGCGGCACGTTTTAACGGCACGGTCTCAGTGATTGTCGGCCACCAGGGGCGCCGGAATCTCCAGGTCGAGATCGAAGAGGAATTCGTCGTTCACCCGCACGTCACGCTGCGGCGAGGGAAGGCTGCCCAGGGCCGGGTCCGCGGCGTCGATGCGCAGCCGGTAGTCCCCCGGCGCCACGTGGTCGATGCGGTAGAGCCCGAAGCGGTCGGTGGTGGCCGCGGCCACCAGCGACCCCGCGCTGTTCTCCAGCACCACCCGCACGCCGTCCTTCCGCCGGCCGGCGGTGTCGGTCACCCGGCCGGCCAGGCCGTATTCCTGGCGCACGGTGAAGTCGACCCTGGTCACCGCCCGGGGCAGCACTTTCGCGATCAGGGAGTTCCGTTCGGGCACCAGCTCCAGGGGCAGGTTCTCCAGGTCGAGATCCACCACGTGCAGCCCCTGCTTGAGGTCGCCCTTGTAGAAATTGCCCGAGGGATCGGTGAGCACCTTGTGCAGGTTGTCGATGATCACCACCACGCCCTCGAGGTCGAACTTCTGGCCCGGAGCGAGCCCCTTGACCAGGATGCGGCCGGCCACCGCCCCCCGGTTGCGCAGCCTTGTCCCGCCCTCGGCGGCAAACATCCGCCCGCCGGAGAAGGTGAAGTCGGTGCGCACGCTTGCCGTGAGGTAGGTCTCGGGCCTTCCGTCGCTGGTCATGGCGATGGGCGGTTCGCTCTGGTACTCGGCGCTGGCGAAGACGCCGGGGAAGAGGCGCATGCTGCCCCCGGCCACGAACCCCAGTTCCCCGCTGTTCAGCACCGGGCCCACGTGAAAGCTGGGCTGGGTCAGCCAGTCACCGGTGCGGCTGAGCACCGCCGAGTAACGCACCTGGTCCTCGTCGCCCACCTCGGTGGTCAACGACATGCCGTAGCGCGCATTGAAGCGGTGGGTGAAGTCCACCGTGGCCGTCTCGTGGACGACACAGGAGAGCCTCGACCGGGTGTTCATGTTCCAATAGCCGTCGAAACGGTATCTGCCGTCATAGTCGGGCCGCAGGCTCAGCTGCAGGCGAGGGGTGGGGCGCCAGCTGGCATAGGGCAGGAGGAAGGAGATCTCATCGGCATAGAGCTTGTGGTGGCGGCCGCGCAGGCCCAGGTCCAGCGTGCTGTTCAACCGGCAGTTGACGTCCAGGCCGTGCTCGAAATACTCGCTGTTGCGCGCCGCCCCGGAAAAGCCCTCGGGCAGGTAGATCGAGCGGGCGTTGACCTGCCACCGCTCGCTGCCGCCCTCGAGGTTGAACATGTAGCCGGTCTCGCCGTTGGACACACCGCCGGCCAGGGAAACGACGAAGCGGTTGAAGATACTGGCCACCAGTCCCGCCTGGCCCTGGACCTCGCCGTCCAGGCTCTGCACCGCGGCCTCGATGGTCAGGTTCTCGTGAAGGCCCTGCCGCCACTGGTAGAACGCCGAGGCCCCTTCCTCGTTCTGCCGGCTGGGCTGCAGAATGCCGTCGGTGAGGTTGCCGCCCACGCCGGCCCCGCCGAGGTGGGTCGCCCCGCCCACCGGCAGCATCTCGTCGGACGAGGCGATGCGCAGTTCGCGGACCTCCACGGGCACACTGAGGTTGTGATGGTCGAAGACGTAGATCTCGACGTAGTTGAGGCGCAGCGAGGGCAGGCGCACTTCGAGGAACTCGAACTCGCCGCTCAACCCCACCACCGTCTGGCTGACCACCACCCCGTCCACGCGCAGCTGGATAAAACTCCCCGGTTCGGCACGGCCGCGGAAAGTGCGCACCGGCGAGGTGTTGCGGGAAAAGATCGACCGCGAATCGCTCACCCCGTCGTAGCGCTCGAAGTTCATGTTGGTCCAGCCCAGCTGGGCCCCGCTGAAGGTCATGCTGTCCAGCAGCGGGTGGAGCTGCACCCACTGCTGGCCGGCCTGGAAGACGTTGCGGCCGAAGATGCGCTGCCAGTTGTACTCCCGCAGTTCCCGGTAGCCCTCGAAATTGGTCTCGTAACGCGCGCGCCAGGTGCCGCCGGCGGCGCGGCCGTCGAGGATCGTGGAACTCTGGTGCCGGTGGTAGCTGTCGGTGCGGGTGTAGTTGTACTCTTCGCGGAAGTCGGAGACGCCAAAGCCGCCCGGTTCGGCATCGGGGACCAGTTGCTCGGCCTCGGGCCGCGGCTCGCCCCAGGATGGGCGCCAGGGCAGGTCGAGGTCGAGGGCGAACTCCGCCCGGTCGAAACTCACCGGGGTGTGCAGGCGCCGCTCCACCAGTTCCTGGCTGACGTAGACCGCACCGTTGAACCGTCGAAGGTCCGGCTCGTAAAAAAAGACCGTGCCCAGGGGCGTCTCCACGTGGATCTGCGAGCCGAAGACCTCCAGCGTGCACCCGGTGGCCCGGGCCAGCGGCTCCAGCGGCAGGTAGCAGGTGCCGTTCTCCATCACGGCCTCGACGGTGTCCACCTCACGATGCTGGATCGAGAGGCCCACCACGAGGATCTCCTCCGCCGCGGCAGCGGGACAGAGCAGCACGGCCACGAGGAGCCAGGGCACGAATTTGAGGACCTGCTGAATCATGCTGATCACCACCCCGGGGTGAACGGCAGACGTATTGAGACGGTACGGTTCGATCGCTATTCGGTTGCACCGGGCCCGGACGGAGCGGGCTCGGCGGTGACGGTGAAGGGCACGGCCCTGTCGTAGTGGTTGTCACCGAGCGAGAAGTCGAGGTCGAGGATGTAGTCCCCCGCGGGCAGCGGCCCCGATGCGGAGAACCAGACCTGCCGGCAATCACCTGCCAGCACCGGGATTCCGGGCAAAACGGCCGCCTGCACCACGCCCTCGGGCGGTTCGGCATCGGGCCGGTCGAGGCTGAAGACCCGGGCTTCGGATTCGATGCCGGGGTAGGCGGCCGCCGGCCAGACCGAGTAGTGTCCGTCGATGCGCACGTGGGCCGTTCCGGTGCTGCTGATCTGCAGCCCGGCGGAGAGCGGGTTGCTCCCCGACGCCAGGTCCACCGCGTGGAGCACGCCCTGCCGCAGCACCTCGCCCACCGTGCCGTAAACCGCCACGCCGACGCGGAACCTGACCCGCATCTGCTCGGCACTGTCCGCTTCGTCGAGCACCTGGTCGAAGTAGATCATCGCCCGGTGCTCCCCCGGTTCGGGGCGCACCCGCGGCCTGACGGAGAACCGCACGCTCTGCGATTTCCCGGGCTCGATGGTGAAGCGCAGGGGGTTGATCACGATCCACTGGTCCAGCGACTGCTCGTCGGGCTCCACCAGCCGGACCTGGTTCTGCTCGTCCAGGTCCCAGGTGGCCAGGCTGACCCCGACCTCCACCGGCTCCTTGCCGAAGTTGAAGACCCGCAGCGATTCAACGCTGGGGGTCGAGCCGATGGCCAGTTCGAAACGGGACGGGCTCACCGCGATCATCGGCGGCGGGTCCGCGGCCCGGGCCGCGGCGGCCGAAAGCAGGATCGCCAGGATCACCCAGGCACCCCTTCTCAACATGCACAACATATCTACCCCCATCGATTCTCAGCTGGTTGGTTTCTACGGCCTCAGGGTATCGATCGCACCCGGAACGGACGTCAGAAATGGTTGACCACCACGGTCAGCGTGCCGGAGTATTTCCCGGCGGAACGGACACTCTCCAGCTGCAGGCGCATCGTCATCCCCCCCTCGATGACCACTGAACTGGTTTCGCGGCCGATGACCCGGGGCGGGATCTCGTCGATGACCACCTTGATTTCGGATTCGTTCTTGCCCGGGCTGCACAGTCGGGAGGCGCGGCCATTGGCCCCCACCAGCTCGTAGCTCACGTCCAGGGCAAAGAGCCTGGCCTCGGGCGGCAGCCTCAGGCGCCAGAGGTCGGCCACCGTTCGCGTCACTTCATGGCGCAGGTTCAAGGCGCGGAAGGCGGCCCCCCCGAAGCGGAAATCCCCTCCCGCCAGCGCTTCGTTCCGGCCGCAGCCCGTCAGTTCTTGGGCGGTGACCGGGTCGAGGAGCAGCCGGGGCTTGATGGAGAAGATGCCGCAGGACGCCCCCCGGCGCATGCCCTTGCGAGCCTCGCTGAACGATGCAAGGCTGCCGCGGGGCCCGGCCATAGCCGTTGCGAGCGGCCACGTGATCAGCAGGGCCAGCAACAGGGCCCCGACGATCACGGCAGGCGGACGCACGAAGACAGCGCTCCCCTCCGGCCGGAGCCGGCGAAGCGCTGCCCGGTGCGGAAGATCAGCGCGGAGCGGGGCCCGCCGGGGCGCCCGCTCCGCGTCATGGCACGCGCTAGATGTTGGTCGCTGTGAGTGTGAACACGCCATCCGCATACTCGCCAGCGTTCACCGCATTGGACATGTCGAGGGTCAGCTCAACGTCGCCCACCAACGGGTCGTAAAGACCCGTGGCCGGGAAGGTGATCGTGCTGCCACTGGTCGTACCATCGTCCACGGCGGCATCCGTGATCTGCATCGTGGCCGTGGTGGTCGGATGGTCCAGGGTGGCATCGGTGATGGAGATAACCAGCTGCGTATTGGTGCCGCCAACGAGTGACATCGACCGCACGGCCCAGGCGTTCTCCAGCACCAGCGACGCGTTGGACGGATCCCCGGTGAGGGCCGAGGGGCCGATATTGAGGTTGAACGAGAACCCGCCGGCCGCCGGGGCCACGGTCCCTTCGTTCATCGAGGAGTCACCGCCGGAGCCGACGAGGAAGTTCCCCATGGCGTTGCTGGTGATCTCCAGGTCCACGTTGCTGAAGTAGTGGAGAATGACGATATCGGGCAGGGTGATGTCCACGTCGGTGACGCCCGTGGCCTGGGCTGCGACCGGTGCACTGTTCAACGACAGGGCAACCAGCGCAATGGTAACTGCAAAAAGTAGTCTCTTCATTGCTCCTCCTCACTGTTGGCGGCGATGGTTTGCGTTTGTGATTGTTGTCCTATCGCCAGTTTGCTCTCCGACATTCGGGCATCATGTCGCGAAACTGATCGGTGCAAGGGGCCAAAAGCATTAGGATAAAAATCATGAATCGACACATTTTTCTTAATAGTAAAACACATATTCCTCACCTCCATCGTTTTTTGATTAGGGTATTCTCAGATCAGTAAAGACAAAATCGGCTGTCGATTCGCCTGGTTCTTGCGATTTTCAGACGGTTGGCCCGAATCGCCGGGAAAGGCGGTGCCGGCATGTTTTCCGCAACGTAATCACCTTAATGAACAAAGGCTAAGGCTAATGTTGCCCTCCCCCGGTGACGATGAGTGAGGGTGTCGGAAGAACAGCAGGCGGCGCCCCGCAACCCATATTCACCTCATCGCCGGGCGCCACCGGCATGGACCATCTCAGTCAGGAAGGGACCGGGGCCGGGGCGCGCTTCGCCACGCAACGGCGCCGCACCCGCCAGGGGGGCCTGATGAAAGAATTCGCCCTGACCGTTTTGCTCGCCACAACACTTGCCGCACTTGCCGGGTGCCCCGGCGCCATGGCCGGAGTCGCCGGCGGAGGGGCGATGCTCCCGGTGCCCATACCCGACTGCCACCCGGGGGGCATCGTCTCCCGCCTGCAGGTCGACGCCTGCGACATCATCGAGGACATTGAGGTGACCCTGGACATCGATCACGGCTGGACCGGCGATCTGGTGGTCACCCTGGAGAGCCCCGCGGGCACCACGGTGACCCTGGTGGACCGCCCGGGGTCGGACGGTACCGGGTACGGCTGTCGCTTCGCCGGCCTCTCCGCCCTGCTCGACGACGAAGCCGGGCCGGCGCTGGAAGATCAGTGCACCGACGACAACGGCGGCACCGTGCCGTCGATCAGTGGAACGTTGAGGCCCCTGGAGCCGCTCGCCGCATTTGACGGCGAACCGGGGGCCGGCACCTGGACCCTGCGGGTCAGCGACTGGGCGGAGGAGCACACCGGAACGCTGGTCCACTGGCAGCTGGCCGTGGCCTGCGCGGCAAAGGACATCGACCTCGCGCCACAGCTGCGCGCCGACACCCAGGCGGCCGGTCCGGGGGACAAGGTCCTGCTCACCCTCCGGCTGGCCAACAACGGCAGCGAATCGGCCTCGGGGGTGGAGGCGGCCTACGATGTGCCCCGGGGCCTCCAGTGCCGCTGGGCCGAACCCGCGGCGCTGGCCGAGAACGGAACGATCACCCAGCGGTTCGGGTCCCTGGGGCCGGGGCAGATCGTCGAGGCGCACCTCTGGCTGGCGGTCGAAGACAAAGAGCGGGGCTGGCGGACGGTGACCGTGCGCACCACTGCCGAAGAAACCGGCACGGCCACCGGGGACGATGAAACGAGCGTCAGCATCCGTCTCGTTCCTGACGGCATCGGAACGGCGAGGGCCACGCGATGAAGGACCGAAAACAGACGGTACGGCGACTGGAAAAATGCGCCGCGACGACGCTTGTCCTGCTCCTGCTCTGCGTCGGGCCGGCCCTGGCCCAGCTGTCCAACGGCGGCTTTGAAACCGGCGACCTTTCCGGCGGCTGGGCCACCGGCGGCGGCAGCCATGTGGAGGTGCTCGAGGGCGACGAGTTCAGCCCCGACATCACGGCTCCGCAAGGCGACTGGCTGGCCCTGATCGTCACCGGCCCGGACAATGTCTCGGGCCCGGGCGGCGACTTCGACGCCAACGGGATCGCCGATTTCGACAGCTCGACGCTGAGCATCACGTTCACCACCGCCATGCCCGTGGCCCTCGGGTTCACCTGGGATTTCTTTTCCGCGGAGGCCGACCAGCCGGAAAGCTACGACGACTACTTCATCGTCTCCCTCGACGGCAGCCCGATCTACGGCCGCAGCGTCTACAACCCCGGGGGGGTCTGCCCCTACCCCGACACCGCGCCATATGACGGGGTCCGCTACCGGGTCTACAGCAACGGCGAAGCCGATGACAACGACTTCCGTTCCGGCCGCCCGGGGCTCGAAACGTTCCAGACGACCATCGACTCGCCGGGCACGCACACGCTGCAGTTCCTCGTCGCCGACCAGAGCGACGACCGCTACGACAGCGGCCTGCTGCTCGACGATGTGCGCATCGAGCCGTACACCGACCTCTGGATCACCAAGGACGACGGCGTGGGAGTGGCGCTTCCCGGTCAACCGCTGACCTACACCATCACCGTGGGCAACGACGGGCCCAACGACGCCGCCGGCGCCCTGGTCTCCGACCCGCTGCCCCCTGAACTGCTCAATGCCGTCTGGAGCTGCACTGCCAGCGGAGGCGCATCCTGCCCGGGAAGCGGCAGCGGTGACCTCAACGAGCTGGTGGACCTGCCGGCGGGCTCGACGGTGACCTTCTCCATCGATGCCACCGTGGCCCCCGGGGCGACAGGGACGCTGACCAACACCGCCACGGTGGATCTGCCGGCGGGGATGGTGGACTTCGATGAGGGCAACAACAGCGCCACCGACAACGACAGCCTCGACCCCTCGGCCCTGCCGACGCAGGTCACCGATTCCAGCGGCGCCGACCTGTTCCTCAAGGACGGGGGATTCCACTACATCCCCGTGGCCAATCATCGTCCGGCGCTGAGCGACAACGGCGAGGTGCTGGCCTTCGTCTCCAGCGGCGACTACAAGGGGATCAACGGCGACCTGGGCAGCGAGATCTTCATCCACACCGACAGCGGCGGCATCGAGCAGGTCACCGACGTCCCCTCGCCGGTGGCCTTCGATCATGCCGCCGATCCGGCGATCTCGAGAAACGGCCGCTACCTGGTCTTCGCATCCAGCGCCGATCTCACCGGCGACAACCCGGACTGGAACCGGGAGATCTTCCGCTACGACCGCAGTACCGGCAGCCTGGTCCAGGTCACGATCACCGTCACCGGCGAACATGGCCGGCCCACGGTGTCGAACAACGGTCGCCGGATCGCATTCAGCACCACGAGCCGCGACCTGATCCATGACTTCAACCCGGACGGAAACCAGGAAGTCGCTGTCTGGAACAACGGCGTGCTGCACGGCTTCGAAAGTTCGGGCTGCCGGAACCACACACCGATGATCAGCCGGCACAACCAGGGCCGCTATGTCGTGTTCATCAGTGACGGCGATCTCACCGGCGACAACCCGGACGGCAACCAGGAGGTCTTCCAGTGGCGCTGGGACCAGGGGGATTCGGGGATGAACCAGGTCAGCGATTCGGACGGCGGGGCCGGAGAGGGCAATGACGCGGCCTGCACCACCCGTACCGGGAACCTGCTGGCCTTCCTCTCCAACGCCGATTACACCGGGCAGAACGGTGACCACAGCCTGGAGGTTTTTACCTGGAACCGTTCCAGCGGCGCGTTCGCCCAGGTGACGAACAGCGGCCCCCTGGCGGTGCACACCTCGGTGTCCATGGACGATGACGGCGAATTCCTGGCCTACGAGCGGTTCAATCTGCTTTCGGGCGCATTCGAAATCCACTGTGTGGACCTGGGGTCCGGGACCGACGAGCTCGTGGTGAGCGGCGAAGCATTCCTCCCCGTGGTGGGCGTCAGCGGGTCGACACCGGTGCTGGCCTTCGAGTCCACGGAGAACTACGTCGGCTGGAACAGCGACGGCAACAGCGAGATATGGAAAACACGGGTGGATTAAAACGAGTGCACGGTGAGCCGGCCGGCAGCAGTGGATCGGCAGAGGATGGATTGTCCCGGCCCACCGGCATGCCCGGCGCCGCCGTCGAAGAGGAGCAGCGAATCACGCTGCAGATCCCGGAGGATCGCATCCGCGGCCACCGGCGGATGGGTGGTCAGCAGGGCTGCCCGTGCCGCGGGAAGCCACTGCTCCAGCCGCCGGTCGGCTTCGGCCGGCGGGGGTGTGGCCAGAGGCCGGGCCTGTTCTCCCTTCCACCGTGCGATGGCCTCGACAACGCTCTGATCGATGCGGATGCTCAACCGGGTGCTCCCGCTGGCGGCCAGCGCTTCGCCGGCAAAGACCAGGAGCAACAGGGAAACCAGCAGCGCCACGCCGGCGAAGCAGACCGCGGAATGGGTTCGGATCGAGCGTGTTTCTCGGCACGGGGGTCCGGAAATCATGACATCAGCCTCCAGGGTCGATAGGGAGCAAGCAACGTGCCAGCCTGAAAATAAGCCGATAAGATTATGATATAAAACGCTTTGCGGCATTCGTTCGCGGGTGGTGCGAACGCGGCGATTTTGTGCGATAATACTACACTTTTTTACAGTTCCCGTCGATAACAATTACAGAAGCCCAGGAAACAACTGGATTGAGCGGGGCCAGAACGGCTGCCGCGGCTCTGATCGAAAACCGGACAGACCAGCCGGGATAACGGGAGTGGCGTGACCGATGGGCACCGATGCCGAAAAACAGATGCAGGAGCGTATTCTGGTGGTGGAGGACGAAGAACTGGTGTCCTCCCTTCTCTGCAAGTGCCTGAACAAGGCGGACTACCGGACCGATGCCGTGTTTTCGGCATCCGAGACACTGGAATACCTGGAAAAACGGACTCCGGACCTGATCCTGCTCGACATCGGCCTGCCCGACGACAACGGCCTCAATCTGCTGCCCCGAATCAAGGAAATGGAGGAGTTCATCTCCATCGTCATTCTCACCGGTCAGCAGGACACGGCCACCGTGGTCAACGCCATGCAGCTGGGCGCCGACAGCTTCCTGGGCAAGCCCTTTGCACGGGACAGCCTCCTCGATACGGTGGCCCAGGTGCTGAGCCGCCACCGGGCCCTGCGCCATGACTGGGTGCAGCGAAGAGCGCATTCCTCGAAATACGACCAGGCCGATGCTCCCCTGGCCGAAATGGTGGGCGATTGTGCGGGAATCCGCCGGGTGCGCGACCTGGTGGCCAGGGTGGCCGACACCGACGCTTCGGTGGTGCTCACCGGCGAGACGGGAACCGGAAAAGGCCTCGTGGCCCAGGCGATCCACAACATGTCCGGACGGGCGAGTCAGCCCTTCGTCGACGTGAATTGCGCCAGCCTGCCCAACACCCTGGTGGAGTCGGAGCTCTTCGGCCATGAAAAAGGCGCATTCACCGATGCGCACAACCAGAAACCGGGCCTGCTCGAAGTGGCCAGTGGCGGCACGATCTTTCTCGATGAAATCACCGAGCTGGAACCGATCGCCCAGAGTAAACTGCTCAAGGCCATCGAAACCCACGTCTTCCGCCGGGTTGGCGGTGTCCGCGAGATCTCGACCAACCTGCGGTTCATCGTCGCGGCCAGCACCAGCCTGGAGAAAGCGGTGCGCGCCGGCCGGTTTCGCGAAGATCTCTTTTACCGGCTGAATGTTTTCGAAATCGCCATGCCGCCGCTGCGCGAGCGGGAAGACGATATCGAACGGCTGATGCATCATTTCATCCGCATGCTCAATCCCCTGCTGGCCAGCCGGGTCACCGGCATCTCCACCCGGGCCCTGGAGCTGCTACGGCGGTATCACTGGCCGGGCAACGTCCGCGAAGTGCGCAACGTCATCGAGCGGGCCATGATCCTGGCCCGTGGGACCAACCGCATCCTGCCGGCGCACCTGCCGGACAATCTCAAGTTCCCGGCCGAGACCGACCAGTCCTGGAACCAGCCGCTGGCCCGCATCGAGGAGCAGCACATCATCCGGGTCCTGGACGGAACCGGCGGCAATATCCAACGAACCGCCCGAATCCTGGGCATCTCCCGCTCCACCCTGTATGCCAAGCTGAAGCTCTACGATATCCACCCCTCGAAGATGGCCGACGCCGGTTGAGGCGTTGGCTCCTCCTGCCGCGGTTTGATACCATTACGCTGCGTTTCCGTCCGCCCCCATAAAACCGGTTTTCCGTTCACGATACGGCCATGCCCACGTACGGACAGAATAATCAGCTGCTCGAAGGGTACGGCACCCTCACCGCTGCCGCCGGCGGCCTCTACGGCCTCGGGCTGCTGGCGTGCATCGCCCCCCTGGTCCAACCCTCGTTCCGCTGGGACGGTGACATCATCTCCCGCGCCGTCCTGCTGGCCTACCCCAAGGAACGGGAGACGCTGATCTACCTGCTGGGCTGTATTCTCATCCCCCTGGCTGCCCTGCTCGCCGTGGCCGCCTGGCGCGGGTGCTCTCGCCGTGTCTCGCCACGCCTGGACGCCCTGGCCCATCTCCCGCTGGCCGCCTGGACCGGCTTCCTCTTCACCGGCCAGGGGCCGCTCTGGGCCTGGCTGGCAGGGGCGCTGCTGGTCCACCTGGCGCTGCGGACCGCGCTGGCGGCGGCAGGGCAGGACACTCCGGCGACCGGCCCCGTGGCGGAACACCGGCCGGCCCTTTCCCCCGCTGCGCCGGAATGGGCTGCGGCCCGGGCGCGCATCATCCTCGCCGGTGCGGCCTGCGGCCTGAGCCTCTTTCCCCGCGCGCTGGAAACGATGGATCCGAAATTCGCCGCCATCGGGCGCTCGATCACCGGCATCGCACTGCTCACCACCCTCTGGCTCCTGCTGGCCGCTTTCGCCCGTCCCGGGCCCGCCGTCAGGGTGCGGGCGAGGGCGACCACGCTGTCCCGGGCATTCCAGCCCCTGATCCTCCTGCTGCTGCGGCACTTCATGCCCGACGATCGAACCTGGTTCCCATGGATCGCCGCGGCGGCGGTAGCGGCATCGGTCGCCTGGCTGATCCTGCTGCTGCGTTCCCGGGACGAAGCGCCGCAGGAAATGGCCGTTCACCGTGGGCTGCGGCGATTCTGGTGGGTCCTGGTACCGCTGGCGATCTATGCCGTGGCCTACGTGCATGAAACCAGTGCACGGGTGGACCTCTACCACGAGGGCGAGCGAATCGTACCGCCGATGGCCACCTCGCGGGGAGCAGTACCCTACCGGGACGTCTTTCTCTGGCACGGCCTGTTCGAAAACGACATCAAGGGCCGGCTGGCCTTCGGCCTGGTGGAGGAAACCGTTTCCGGCATGCGCCGGTTCGAGGCGCTGCTCGAGCCGCTGGCCGCGGTGGCCTTTCTCTTCCTCGCCCGGGCCTGCCTCGGCTCACCGCTGGGCGGGCTGGTGGCGACCCTGCTGCTGCTGCACTGGGTGGCGCCGGCCAATGCCCGCTATGCCCTGCCCTATGCCGCCTTTGCCCTGCTCGCCACGTGGCTTCACCGTCGGGCCCGGGGGATCGCCCTGCCCGCGGGCGCCGGAGTGCTGGCCGCCCTCGCCGTCTTCCACAGCCTTGACGGCGGCATGGGAGCGCTGGTCTCCGGCATGCTGCTCCTCGTCTACGGCGCGCTGTGCTGCCGGGAAGAAAGCGCCCCGGCGACGACCGCACGGATCGCCGGCCAGGCCACGGCCTTCCTCGCAGGGGCGGCGGCCGGCTCGTTGATCCCGCTGGCCTGGCTGGCCGCCGGGGACGCGCTGGTCCCCTTCCTCGACGTCAGCGGTGAGATCATCTTCGGCCTCTCGGACCGCTCATCACATCCCTACGCCGCACTGATGCCGGTGGTGGGGCGTCCGGCCAAGCTGCTGGTCACCTACCTGCCGGCGATCATCGTCTTCTGGGGCCTGGGGCACATGGCCGCCCGGGGGGGGGCCGGGCTGCGCCGGGCCCTGCCGGCCCTGGCCGTGCCGCTGGCCGGGGCGCTGGTCTTCTACCGCGCGGTGATCCGCCGGCCCGACATGGACCACGTGATCAAGCTCACGCCGCTGATTCTTCTCGTCCTGCTGATGCTCATCGCGCACCACGGCGCCGGCCTGTTCGCCGCGCGCCGCGGGGCCGCGGGCCGCGTGATCTCCCTGGCCGCCCTCGTCCCGCTGTGCGTCTTTCTCCTCCTGCTCGGCGCGTACCAGGCGGAAACCGCCCCCGGGAAATCGATCCGGGCCCTCAAGCGCGACCCGCCGCTAATCAGCGGTGTGGACGCGCCGATGCGCGAACTTCGGCTGAAACGGGCAGGACCGGGCGTGGCCGACGTGGAGCACTCGGCCCGCTGGATCGAGAGCGTGACGGGGTTTCTCCATGAACAGCTCGGACCGGATGAGCCGTTCTACGACTTTACCAACATGGGGCTGTTCCACTTCCTCGCCGACCGTCCGGCCCCCACCCGCTACGTCCAGACGACCTATGCCGCCTCCCGGGAAGCCCAGCTGGAGGTGGTCCGCGACCTCGAAGAACAACAGCCCCGCTTCGTGACTTTCCCCTCGGGGAACATGCGCAAATACGACTACGACCGCATCCTGCATCCGCTGCGCCATCCGTTGATCAGCCGCTACCTCTACGATCACTACCGGCCGCACACCGTGATCGGCGACACGATGATCATCGTACGCAACGACACTCCGGGATACCGGGAGACCGAGGCCCTCGTGGAGTTTCTCGGCCTGGAGTCGTTCGCCTCCAGTCTGGGCCAGCTGCCCCGCCTGTTCGGCGAGCAGCCGGCGATGGGCACCACGGTACTGGAGTGGGATGCGGCGGAGATCGCCGCCCGGTGGCGGCGCATCGGCCCGGTGCGCTCGGGCTCGAAGCTGGCGGGTTCGAGCTTCGCCCTGGGCAGCGCCGACCCGGCCCGGCAGCCGCGGCTCACCTCACCGCCCCTCGACGTCGCCCCCGCCGGCACCGACGCCCTGCTGCTCCGCCTCTCCGCCGAAGAGGATCTGGAGGTGGTGCTGCATTACCGGCCGGCGTCCGAGGACCACTTCACCAATCGGGGCAGGGTCTCTTTCATCGTCACCGGTGACGGCACCCCGCGGGACTACCGCGTGGACCTCGGCCTGCTGCCGAACTGGGTCTGGCGCGGCACCGTGGCCGCGGTCCAGATCCGGATTCAGGAGAAGTCCGGCCCGCTGCACATCGAACGGGTCGCACTGCTCCGCCTCCCCGCCGATGCCTGACCGATCTTCCTCCCCGAACCCCGGCACCCCGGCAGCCGTACATGAAAAACGGGACAGCACACATCGCTGCGCGCTGCCCCGCCAGGACCGGTCTTCAATCGGTCAGCCTACCACCGGGGGGGACGCTCCTCCCGGGGCCGCGCCTCGTTGACCCTGATGTTCCGGCCGCCGAGGTCGGTTCCGTCGAGAGCTTCGATCGCCTTGTCGGCGCCGTCGTCATCCATCTCCACGAAACCGAAGCCGCGGGGGCGGCCCGTGTCACGGTCGGTGATCAGCCTCACCGCTTCGACGTTGCCATACTGGGAAAACAGCTCGCTGACCTCGCTCTCAGTGGAGGTGAAAGGAAGGTTACCGATGTAGATATTCTTGGACATGTTCTCTGTTCTCGCTTCCTCAAAAATCGATCTGCAGACTCGAACGAGCCGCGGCTTGCCATGCCGACGACCCACCAACTGACCTGACTGGTGCTCTCCTTTCCATGCACGCCCGACCTCTGCCGCCCTCGGGTCAACAAAACTATGGTCACGACGGCACCACAAAGGGGCAGGGGTCCGGGCCGGGCACCGCCCCCGGTGTCATCGCCGCACGGCCTCGTCTGTTGGCAGCCGGGAAGTGCAAGGAGGGACCGCGTCGCCTCATTCGCTGTGTGCATCGGACCGGGAAGCCAGGAGACCTTCTGCTTGTGCGCCCGGAGACTTCTCACCGTGCCCCGGGACCATAGCAAAAGAATAGGTCATATCGCATCTGCAGTCAAACACGTTGGACGCCTCGGGGGCCGGTGGCACGACGCCGCTGGGCCACGCCGCTGGCGGGGGGATGGGTGCGGCCGCCCCGGAAAAAGACCGCGGGCAGCCGCACCGGACCTTGAGAGTTCATCACTTATTCATAGTATACCTTGCATGATTCTAGGCATTGAACGTGCCACGGTCCCCCCGATCGGGTATAATCGGCGGAAGCACCGTACCGCAAACGAGCACCCTGAGATCCGCTTCCCCTCGAGGTTGCCATGAGACCGTTGTCCACGCTGCTGATCCTGATTCCGCTCCTGCTCGCCCCGGCGATGGCCAGTTCCGACTGTTCCCCGGAGGGCATGGTGAAAATCACGTTCCTCGATGCCACGCCGGGGAAGGCGGTCGGCCCGGCCACCCCGCCGAGGACCCTCTACCGCCTCGGATCGCACTATGCCCGCCTGGAAGAACCCCTGGACCGCGAGCACGGTGTCCACGGCCTTATCGTGGTCAACCGACGGGACACCTGGATGGTGAACCTGCTGGCAGGAAAAGGACAGCACATCGTCGATTCGGCGGAGCAGTTCGAATTTCATGCCCCGATCGTCGGCGGGCCGGCCGGCCTCTTCCCCGCCTTCGAGTTCGGTTGTGAGCTGGCCTGGATGAAGGAACGGGGCATCGCACCGGAGCGCGTCACCGTGGACGGCCGCCGGCTGCAGCGATACGAAACCGCTGAGGGCAATACCACCCTGCGGCTCCTCGTCGACCCGCAGACGGAAACACCCTTGGCCGTCGAGTTCGTCGAAGCGGGCGAAACCCTGTACTTCATGCGCTACGTCGAATATCAGACCGGCCTCGATCCGGACATGTCGCTCTTCGAAAAACCGGCCGGCATCACCTTCCGCCGGGACGAACAGTCCGGGCGGCCGGCAGGGCGTGAAAATTGACTGGTGGTTGAGGTCTTCCCCCCGGTGCGCGAGGATGACCGGCCCGCCTGATTCCCAGAGGATGAGCCCATGAGCCTGAAGTCATCACCGTTCAAGGTCCACGTCTTCATCTGCACCAACGACCGCCAGGGGGAGCGGAAATCGTGCGCCGACGACGACGGCCGGGAGATCAGGGCCCGGATCAAGGAGGCCGTGAAAGCCAGGGGGTGGCTGCCACCGCTGGTGCGGGTCTCTCAGAGCGGCTGTCTCGGGCTCTGTTCGGACGGCCCCAACGTCGTGCTCTACCCCCAGCGGACCCTCTTTTGCGGGGTGACCCTCGACGACGTGGACCGCATCGTCGACGAGATCGGGAAGAACGTCCAATGAAGCTTCAACCATTCCGCCTGGAGCGCTATCTCGCCGAGCACGAGTTCACGGCCCCCCACCTCCTCTGCGCCTCGGACTGCGAAAGCGTGCCGCTTCGCGACCTGCTGGCCATGGAGCCCGGCGCCGAAGAGCGGTTTCTCGACCTGCGGCTGGGCTACACCGAACCGCTCGGCGACCCCGGCCTGCGCGAGGCGATCGCGACGCTTTACACCGACGTGCACCCGGACCAGGTCCTGGTCCACGCCGGCGCCGAAGAAGCGATTTTCAACCTGATGAACGTGGTGCTCCAGACCGGGGACCACGTGGTGGTGCACACCCCCTGCTACCAGTCGCTGGGCGAAGTGGCCCGGGGCATCGGGGCGCGCGTGGACAACTGGCAGGGCCAGCCGGAAGACGGCTGGCGCCTCGACCTGGGCCGGCTGGAATCGATGCTGACTCCCGAGACCCGGCTGGTGGTGATCAACGCCCCACACAATCCCACCGGGTTCCTGCCCGACCCGTCGTTCTGGGCTGCGCTCTCCGACCTTTCCGAGCAGCACGGGTTCCTGCTTTTTTCCGACGAGGTCTACCGTGGCCTGGAACACGACCCGGCGCACCGCCTGCCCTCCATGGCCGACGTCAACCCCCGCGCGGCGGCCCTGGGCGTCATGTCAAAGACCTACGGCCTGGCCGGGCTGCGCATCGGCTGGATCATCACGCGGGATGAAACACTCTACCGGTCGCTGGCCGCGTTCAAGGACTACACCACCATCTGCTGCAGCGGGCCGAGCGAGTTCCTCGCCGAGCTGGCCCTGCGCCACCGCGGGCCCATCGTCGAGCGCATCCTGGGCATCATCCGCCGCAACCTCGAACAGCTCGACGCGTTTTTCGAACGGCACCGTGACCGGTTCCACTGGATTCGCCCCCGGGCCGGCTCCATCGCCTTCCCCGACCTGCGACTGGGCCAGGTGGACGAGTTCTGCGATGAGCTGCGGGAGGTGGCCGGCGTACTGCTGCTGCCGGGTTCCGTTTTCGGCCTCGGGTACAACGCCTTCCGCATTGGTTTCGGCCGGGCAGACCTGCCCCGGGCGCTGGCACGACTGGAAGGCCATCTCCAACAGCGGGGCTGAGTTGGTGTAGAATGGGTCGCTCGTGCTGCGGCCCGCCAGGGCACGATCACCGCCACCCCCTCGAGGAGCACTTCATGTCACGGCCCTACACTCGCCTGTTCTTCTGGTCGCTCACCTCGTCCCTTGCCGGATTCCTCTTCGGCTTTGACACGGTGGTCATTTCCGGCGCCGAGCAGCGCATCCAGGCGTTGTGGAGCCTGGGCAGCGGTGAGCACGGGCTGGCGGTAAGCATGGCCCTCTGGGGCACGGTGATCGGCGCCCTCTTCGGCGGCTGGCCCAGCGAGCGTTTCGGCCGCAGGACCACCCTGCTCTGGATCGGTATCCTCTACCTCGTGTCCGCCGTGGGCTCGGCACTGGCCCCCGAGGTCTACAGCTTTATGATCGCCCGGTTCATCGGCGGCCTTGGCGTGGGCATCTCCACGGTGGCCGCCCCGCTGTTCATCGCCGAGATTTCCCCGGCGCGATTCCGCGGCCGCCTGGTGGGCCTGTTTCAGTTCAACATCGTCTTCGGCATCCTCGTCGCCTTTCTCTCCAATGCCCTCATCGCCGGGGTGGGCCAGCAGGCCTGGCGCTGGATGCTGGGGGTGGAAGCGATTCCCGCGCTGGCCTTCGCCCTGCTCTGCCTCGGCCTGCCGGAGAGCCCGCGCTGGCTGATCCTTCACGGCCGGCGGGAGGAGGGCGTCACCGTCTTCCGCCGCGTCGATCCGCTGCTGGACGACGACGAGATCGCGGCCCGGACGGCGCAGATCGAGAGCGGCGGCAGCGGGTCTGCGGAGAAGCGCCGCTTCTGGACCCGGCGGTTGCGCACCCCGATCCTCCTCGCCTTCCTCGTGGCCTTCTTCAACCAGCTCTCGGGGATCAATGCCGTGCTCTACTTCGCCCCGCGTATCTTCGAGCTCACCGGCCTCGGCTCGCGGGCGGCACTGCTCCAGTCGGTGGGCATCGGCTTGACCAACCTCGTCTTCACCTTCGTCGGGCTCCACCTCATCGACCGCATGGGCCGGCGGACCCTGCTCACTATCGGGTCGGTGGGCTACATCGGCTCCCTGGCCCTCTGCGCCTGGGGCTTTTACACCGAACATTTCGCCATCGTGCCGGTGGCCATCTTCGCCTTCATCGCCTCCCATGCCGTGGGGCAGGGCGCGGTGATCTGGGTCTTCATCGGTGAGATCTTCCCCAACCGCGACCGTGCCGCCGGCCAGGCTCTGGGCTGCGGCACGCATTGGGTCTTCGCCGCCCTGATCACCCTCGTCTTTCCCAGGGCCGCCGAGACCTTCGCCCCGGGCACGATCTTCACCTTTTTCTGCCTGATGATGGTGCTGCAGCTGGTCTGGGTACAGCTGATGGTGCCGGAGACCAGGGGCGTGCAACTGGAAGAAATGCAGAAACAGCTGGGGATCAGCAGGACCTAACCGGGAAAGGAGGCCGCGATGAGCGGGAGTGGTAAACTGCTACGGTCGAGGAACCGCATACTGGCCGGCGTCTGTGGCGGGCTTGCCGACTGGCTCGGCTGGTCGCCGACGATGGTGAGGATGCTCTACGTCCTCATTTCGGTGATCAGTGCCGCATTCCCCGGCATTCTCGTCTACCTGGTCCTCTGGTTCGTCATGCCGGGGGCCGGATCAGACTGAACGGCAATGGAGAACCAGCAGATCATGATTCGGCATCTATTCATCACCGCGATGCTCCTCGGCGCCCTGACGGTTCCCGCCGCCGGGTCCCTGGAGCTGCCTCCGGCCCCGCCGGGGTATGCCTGGAGGACCATCGACGATATCCAGTCGGCTTTCCTCGTGCCTGCCTCGTGGCACTTCAAGGAGGTCCAGGCCAAGGGCACGCGCTCGTTCTTCATCACCCGTGAGAACATCGACGAACGGGGGAGCTTCGAAAGCGGACTGACGGTCAATTTCGTGGAGAAGGGTGACGACTTCGACCCGGTGGCCTATGCCGCGGCCTTCGTGCTCGAAGTCGTCGAGCGAAACGAGGTGCTCGAGGAGCCTTTCGAAGCCGGCGGCGGCGTGCTCAAGGGCTACGGCTGCCGCGTGCGCACAACCACCGAGGCCGGCCCGCTGATCATGCAGTACCTGGTCATCGGCAATGCCGATACCGGTTCGCTGTTCGTCATGTTCTTCGAAAGCCCGGAGCACGAGTGGGACAAGGCCTGGGCCATTGCCGAACCGATATTGACGCTCTTCGTGCTGGGTGACGAGGCCTGACCCCGACGGCCGGCCCGCGCCAGCCGTCTACCGGGTATGACCATGCCGATGACAACCTGCCGCACCCTGATCAAAATCTCCATCGTCTCGGCCCTCGGCATCCTGCTGCTCCTCGCTTTCTTCGTCGTGCTGGTCCGCCAGCCGCTGGCGGCGGTGAAGGCCAGCCCCTTCGCCGGCCGGGCCAGTGCCGCACGGATCGAGAGCGACCTGCTCACCATCGTCGAAGACTGCTTTCCCCGCGACGCGGGGAACCCCGAAAACCTGGCCCGGGCCGCAACCCATATTGCCGGGCGCTTCGCAGAGGCCGGTCTGCGCGTTGCGTATCAGGACTACACCGCCGGCGGCACACCCTACCGCAACGTGGTGGCCTCGGCGGGGCCGGAGGCCGGCGACATTCTGGTGGTGGGAGCGCACTACGACGCCTACATGGAGAAACCCGGGGCCGACGACAACGCCAGCGGCGTGGCGGTGCTGCTGGAGATCGCCCGCCTGCTGGGTGACGAACCGCTTACACGGCCCGTGGTGCTCGTTGCCTTCTGCACCGAAGAGCCGCCCTATTTCGCCTCGGAACAGATGGGCAGTTTCGTCCACGCCCGTCGGCTGGCCGAATCCGGGGAGCCGGTGAGCGGCATGATCTGCCTCGAAATGCTCGGCTACTACACCGAGGTGCAGCCCTGGCCGGTCTGGCTGCTCGACGTGGCCTATCCCGACCGCGGTGATTTCATCGCCGTGGTGGGCCGCTGGAGCGACCGGCAGCTGGCCCGCGAGTTGCGCTCCTGGATCGACGGCACCGGCGGCATCGACGCCGTATCGTACAACGGTCCCGATCCCGGGGGCCTGAGCCTGTCCGACCACCGCAACTACTGGGCCGAGGGCTTCACCGCGGTGATGGTCACCGACACCGCCTTTATCCGCAATCCGAACTACCACACGGACCGGGACACGCCCGATACGCTGGATTACGAGAAAATGGCCGCGATCGCCGAGGGCGTGGCCGGCTACCTGCAGGCCCGCTGACCAGAACGGGCCGGCCGACGGAACAGGAGATCCCCGATGAACACCAAGGACATCCCCAACCACTACACGTCACTGAAGCAGCGCTTTCCCAAAACCATGGAAGCCATCGAAAACCTCGGCTCCACCGTGGTGGACGAGGGCCCGCTGGACAGGAAGGCCGCCCACCTGGTGAAGCTGGCCGCAGCCGCGGTCTCCGGTTCCGAAGGCGCGGTGCACAGCCACACCCGGCGGGCGCTGGAAGCCGGCGCCTCGACCGACGAGATCTACCACGCCCTGCTCATCCTCGTCCCGACCGTGGGCTTTCCCAAGATGGCGGCGGCCATCAGTTGGGCCGACGACGTGATCCGCAAACAGTGAACGGAGGCCGACCATGACCGGAGGCAGACTTCGAATCCCCCCCTTCCGCAACGCCCCGATCGCCATCCTGCTGCTCCTCGCGGCCGGGTTGATCGCGCACACCGGCTGCGGTGGTTCGGTGGGTGACGACCGCACCGCCGAGTTGGCGGCACTGCAGCTCGAATGGCGGGATGTGACCGGGTTGCAGGCCCTGATGGATCAAGGCGAGATCACCGCCGAGGAATTGACCGTCTACTGCCTCCAGCGCATCGCCGAGCTGGACGACGACGGGCCGCGGCTCAACGCGGTGCTCGAGATCAACCCCCGGGCCCGTGAAATCGCCGCCACCCTGGACGGCGAACGCCGGCAGATCGGGCCCCGCGGTCCGCTGCACGGCATTCCCGTGCTGCTCAAGGCCAACATCGACACCGGTGACCGGATGACCACCACCGCCGGGTCGCTGGCCTTGGCCGGCCACCGCGCGGAACGGGACGCCTTCCTCGCCGCCCGGCTCCGCGAGGCCGGGGCGGTGATCCTGGGCAAGACCAATCTCTCCGAGTGGGCCAACTTCCGTTCCAGCCGCTCGACGAGCGGCTGGAGCAGCGAGGGCGGGCAGACCCGCAATCCCCACGTGCTCGACCGCTCCCCCTGCGGCTCCTCCAGCGGATCGGCAGTGGCCGTGGCGGCGGGGCTCGCCCCGCTCGCCGTGGGTACCGAAACGGACGGCTCGGTGGTCTGCCCCTCGGGCACCAACGGCATCGTGGGCCTCAAGCCCACCCTGGGCCTGGTCAGCCGGGACGGTATCATCCCCATCGCCCACAGCCAGGACACCGCCGGGCCCATGACCCGCTCGGTTCGAGATGCCGCCCTGCTGCTTACCGCCATGGCCGTGGCCGACCCGGACGATCCGGCGGCCGGCGACCTCCCCGAGTCTCTGCCCGACGATTACGCGTCGGCCCTGGGCGGCACACGGCTTGACGGCCTGCGGGTGGGGGTGATGCGAGACTACTACGGCAAGGGGAACAACCCGGGAGTGGACCAGCTCTTCGAAACGGCCGTCTCCAGGCTGAAGGGGCTTGGAGCAGAGATTGTCGACCCCGCTGAACTGGGGAACCGGGAAGGTCTCGACGCCGCCGAGTACGAGGTGCTGCTCTACGAGTTCAAGACCGACCTGGCCGCCTACCTCGCCGCTCACGACCATCCCAACGGCGTGGCCGGCCTGGAGCACATCATCGCCTTTAACGAGGCCAACGCCGATGCGGTGATGCCCTGGTTCGGCCAGGAGATCTTCACGGCCGCGGCGGAGAAGGGCCCGCTCACCGACGAGGCCTATCGTGAAGCCCTGGAGAAGAGCAAGCGGCTGGCCCGCGGGGCCATCGACGGGGCGCTGGAAGAGGACGGGCTCGACCTGCTCATCGCCCCGACCAATGGCCCGGCCTGGGTGGTGGACCCGGTGAACGGGGACAGCTTCGGCACTTCGGTGGCCAGTTCGACGCTGCCGGCGGTGGCCGGCTACCCCAACCTCACCGTGCCCATGGGCACGGTGCACGGTCTGCCGGTGGGCCTCTCGTTCTTCGGCGCGGCGTTCAGCGAACCGGTATTGCTGCGCACGGCTTACGCCTTCGAGCAGGCAGGCCCGCCACGGGCCGCACCGCGGTTCCTGCCGAGCATCGCGGTGGAGTGACGGAGCCGCTGTCATGGCGAGCCCCGGACCAGCGGGGGCTCGCCATGGCAGATCCCGAATTTTACTCGCCGTAGATCGAGATGGGGAAACTGTCCTCGGCATAGGCGGCGCCCCAGATCGAGGGGGCCAGGCGGACGAGCAGGCGGTGACGGTCCCAGCCGTGGGCCATGGGTATCGGCCAATCCACCGAGCCGCGCACGGCCTCCCCCGGACCGAGGGTCAGCGGCCAGGGCTCGACGACCCAGCTCACCGGGCCGCCGGCGAACGGCTCCTGCACCAGTACCACCATCGCCCACCCTTCCACGGGTTCCGTCCCGTGATTGGCCAGCACCCAATCGGCGGTGACCGCGTCCACGCCCCGGGCCAGGGTCATGGCGCAGGTTGGCGCAACCTCGGCCACCGGCCCGGCGGCCGGCGCCACCGCCACGTCGTCGACGAACCAGCCACGGTATTCGGGGAACCCCGACTTGAAGTGGTCGCTGCCGAAGCGGAACCGCACTCGGGCCACGCCCTGCCGGTCATCGAGGTAGACCGTCTCCCGGCGGCCCTCGAAAAGGCCGGAGAAGCAGCGTGTGTCGGTGGGAAACGCCACCGGCACCCAGAAGGGAAAGATGGTCATCTCGTAGCCCCCCAGGGGACGCAGGGCTTCCCAGGGACCGCGGTCCACGCTGATCTCCACGATGCCGCCGTCAAGGGCGGTGTACTCGTAGGTTTCCATGTACTCTGCGTCCATGGCGTGCCAGAAGGTAAGCACCGACCCGGGTTGCAGGCCGAAAGGCGGCGAGACGAGCCCGGCATCCATCCGGTCGCTGTAGGGCGCCCAGACCGCGGCGGGCCCGCACTTCCAGGCCTGGCCGTCGCCGCCGGCAGCGTACTGCGAACTGAGCCGCCAGTCATCGGCGGTCCACTTCACCGGTCCGTGGGTCCAGCCCGGACCGCCGTCCTCCATGTCCTCCTCCAGTCCCAGGGCCACCACATCGAGCCCGAAGGCGCTCCTCCCGCGGAAGGACCAGTCGGCCTTGAAACCCACGTCCAGTGAGGGGTGATATGGCGCGGGTGCTTCCGCCGCAACCCGGATGGTCAGCGGCGTCGCCGCGGCCGCACTCTCTCCGGCGGGCACGTCGCCGAAGGACGTGTTGGCAGTGAGTACCTCCACCAGCGGGTCCTGGCTCACCACCCGGGCCAGCAGGCCGCCGGCAGCCCGCGACCCGTGATTGCCGGCGGTCAGGGTGACCTCCGCGGTCTCCCCGGGCTCGAGGATGCCGTTGCCCGCCCCGGTGCCGTTGCCGCCCACGTCGACGACATCGACACCTGCGCAGACGATCAACGGTGCCGAGAGCGGCAGCTCGAAGGAGGAGACCCACTCGCGGCCCAGACTGTCGGTAACGGTGAGGGTCAGCTGCTTTTCCACACCGTCGAGGACACCGCCGTACACCTCGACAACGAAGGGGGCCGTCGATACCGCCGAGGCGCCGGGCTCGATATCGCCGTATGACGCCGTCCCGGAGACGATGGTGTATGCCGGTGAGTCACCGCTGAGCTGGGCGCTCACGCCGTCGGCGGGCTGCAGGCCGAAATTGCGCACCGCTACATGCAGTTCCAGCGTCTCGCCGTTGCCTGCCACGCCATTCCCGTCGCCGCTGCTCGGCCCGCTGTCATCGTCGTCCACCTGGCAATTTTCATACCCGATCCAGGCAGCCAGCGAGCGGGGGGTGATCGTGCTGTCATGGGGCAGGCTGTTCGGTCCGGTGACACTGACCCGCAGCGGTTCCACCGAGGAGAGCAGCACCGGCAGCCAGACGCGGCCGTCATCGTTGGTTTCGCCGCGGGCGTAGGCGCCGCCATCACCCGGCTGGTGCAGGCAGACCCGCGCCCCGGCCAGCGGCACGCCGTCGCGAAGCACGCGCAGCGGCACGGTGACGCTGCCCATGCCCACCTCGGCGGCATGCCACACTTGCAACGGTTGCGGGGCGGCGGTCCAGACCTGCAGCTCCGGATCGCCAAGCAGGTTCAGCGTGTAGTAACAGTAGCGCCAGAAGCTGTTGCCCACCAGGTCCACGTTGTCGATCTTGCTGTCGTCAAAGACCTCGCCCAGGGTGGTGACCCCCTCGCCAAAAAGCGCATCGAAGAACTCGCGGTCGAAGTACTGTGACGGGCCGTTGGTGTCCACAGAGCTGCCCCAGCCGTTGCGGCTGTTCATCACGCAGGCCACGGCGCCGGTGGGAATGGTGACCAGTTCCTCGCCCGCCGCATCCTCGGCGAGGTAATTGAACTCGTAGTCACGGTTGTCGAAGGCCCCGCAGTAGCAGCCCTGGGAGTAGATGATGCTCAGCCCGTTTTCCACCCCGTCGGCGGTCAGGTTCTCCGGCGTGATCATGAAGTCGCTGAGCTTCATCACCACGTAGGTGTCGGCGTGCCCGGCATGGTTGATCAGGTTGGGACCGCGGGCGAGCAGCGGCAGCAGGTCGGCCTCCGCGTCCCAGACCCCCTCCACGTCGTAAATCGTGCCCACGAGGAACTCCTCCGGGAACCCGGCGGTGGTGAAGCCCCAGTTGTCCGATCCGAGCCGGATCTCCTCCTTGTAATCCCTGGCCTTGGCCTCCCACCAGGTCTCCTCGCCGATCATCAGCCCGGTCTCGCAGTCGGCGAGCACCGGCGCCTCCTGGTAACGGACCAGCTTGGCCGTGAAATTCTCCGCCTCGGCCACGCTGTCCACCGGGGCGCGGCCCACCCGCACCTCGGGCAGGTAGTCGGCCTCGCCCGGTTCGCCCCAGTACTGGTCGTTGTCGTCGTTCCAGGTGCCGTCCAGGGCGGCGTAGTAGAGGTCGGCCGGGAGGTCGAGGTCGATGTAGAAGATCTCGTCGCCCATGAACCCTCGGTGCGGCACCACCTCGTCATCACCGCCGAGGAGCACCGAGCGGGTGCCCCAGGACTCGTAGGCCATGGTGATGAAGTCCCGGATCCGCTGCTGCTCGGGCCCCTCGGTGAACTGGGCGTAGATCTGGGGCAGGGTGACCACGCGGCAGCGGAGGCCGCGGCCGGTCTTCCAGGCGGCCAGGGCCTCGAACGGCGCGGCCAGGGCCGGGCTGGTGATGATCACCTGGTCCCACCCCCTGGAGGAGCGGCGGCTTTCCTCCCCGCCGCCGGCCGTCGGGACCAGCCCGAGGTACTCGTCCACCGCCCCGGGATTGTCCGCCAGGTCACGCACCCGGGCCAGGGTCCCTTCGTCCAGCGAAAGCAGGGGCAGCGGTGATTCGCCGTCCGCCGCCGGCCGGGTGGTGAGCACCAGTTTCATCGAACGGTTCCAGGCCACCTGCCCGCTGGCCGGACGACAGCGCACCGGGTGGAGCATCACGGAGACCAGGCCGAATCCCCGGTAGCGCAGTGAAACCGGATCGGCGTGGAGCGACGCTGGAGAGAACGCATCGCTGCCGTAGATCCGCTCGTCGGGCGGTGTGGGAACATGGCTGTCCCGCGGCTCGGAACGTTTCCGTGGCTGGCGGGCATGGACCACTGTCCCGCGGGTTTCGAAGAACGCCACGGGGCCGGGCACCACGCGCACCGAGTGCAGCACCTCTCCCGGCGGCAGGACCAGGGTCACCGGCAGCACCGGCAGCAGCGGCGCCCCGGGCTCGGCCAGCAGCCGCAGGCCGTCCGCTTCCACGCGCACCGTGCCGTCGCCGCGCTCCAACACGCTCGGCGGGGGAACCGTGACCCCCAGCTCGACCACCTCGGCGGTGGCCGCCGGACAGGCCAGCAACAGAAGCGGCACGAGAAGAACAGGGACCATGTACTGCCGGACGATTTCGGGTCGCATGTCATCACTGTAAAACGGGGGACGGGAAATGACAAGGGAATTCCCGGATGGAATCCTTGCCAGCCCGCCGGCCCGATCGTATGATGGATCATAAGATTCGAATCCGTTATCCGGCCCGACGGGGCCAGTTTTCCCCGGTGGTGTCACGTGATCCAAATCATGGGCCGTCAGTTCATCATCTTCGCCGCACTGCTCCTGGCATCGGGCCTGGCGCCGGCGACGCTCTCCGCGGCCATCATCGTGGTGGACGGGGCCGGGGGCGGTGACGTGCTGACGATCCAGCAGGGTATCGACGAGGCGGCGGACGGCGACCTGGTGCTGGTGCGGCCCGGCGTCTACGCCGGCCCGGGAAACATCGGTCTCGACTACGCCGGCAAGGCGATCACCGTGGCCTCCGAAGCGGGCACGGCGTCCACCTTCATCCACTGCGGCGGCACCGACCGGGCCCTGCACTTCCACTCCGGGGAAGGCCCCGATTCGGTGTTCCGGGGATTCAGCATCAGCGAAGGATCAGCCCTGTTCGGCGGGGCCATCTTCTGCCAGGGCGCGTCGCCCACGATCACCGACTGCCTGATCAGCGGCTGCCAGGCCTTCAATGCCGGGGGGGCGATCTGCGGCTCCGCCTCTTCGGCGGTTATCCGGCGGGTGTCGATCACCGATTGCGCCACCAGCCCCTTCGGCGACGGCGGGGGCATCGCGCTGGGGGATTCCGACGTCGAGCTGACCGAGGTGACCATCGATGGCTGCACCGCCTTTCACGGCGGCGGGGGCCTCTACGCTTCGGCATCCTCACCGGTGCTGGAACGCTGCGAGATGACGAACAATACGGCCCATGGCAACGGCGGCGGCCTGCACCTCACCGAAGGTTCATCTCCGCTGGTGCAGGACTGCACCATCTCAGGCAATACGGCCGACGACGACGGCGGCGGGGTCTACTGTCACAACGATTCATCCCCGCAGGTCCTCGGCTGCCGCATCACGGGGAACCCGACCGGCCGCTACGGCGGCGGCGTGTATTGCGACCAGGGCTCGGCGCCGCTGGTCCGCGGCAACGCCATCTCGGACAACTCGGCCTACGCCGGCGGCGGGGTCTACTGCTACACGCTTTCCGCACCCCGCATCATCAGCAACCTCATCCGGGGGAACGAGACGGTGCAGGGCGGGGGCGGTGTGGCCTGTTTCCGCGCCGACCGGGCGCTGGTCAGCGGGAACCGCATCGAAGAGAACATCGCCTCCGATGCCGGCGGCATGGGCATCGACTTCTGCTCCCCCACGGTCACTGACAACATCATCCGCGGCAACACCACCGAATGGAGCGCGGCCGGAATGCTGATCACCCGCGAATCCGACCCGGTGGTGGTGAACAACCTCATCGTCGGCAACCACGCCACCTACAGCGCCGGCGGCCTCTACGTCACCCGCGAGTCGAACCCGGTGCTGGCCAACCTCACCGTGGCCGAGAATACGGCCGTGGAAGAGGGCGGCGGGTGCTATTTCGCCCGGGCCCCGGGCATGGCGGTGCCCCTGGAGAACTGCATCATTTACGGGAACCGTTCCCTGGAGGGTGGCGACCAGCTCTACGTCTCGGGCAACGGACGGGTGGTGATCAGCCACACCGACCTGCAGGGCGGCCAGCCCGGAATAGGCGGCGGCGGTGACGTCATCTGGGGATTCGGCAACATCGACAGCGACCCGCTCTGGGTCTCGGCAAGCGACGAGTATTACCTCGCCCGGACGGCCGCGGGACACCCACAGGACAGCCCCTGCATCGACAGCGGCGGCAGCCCGGCGGCGGACGTCTGCACCATCGGCCCCGGCGGGCCGGTCTGCCTCGACGCCCGCACCACCGACGTCGAGGGCCTTTTCGACGAGGGCCTCGTGGACATGGGCTTCCACTACCGGGACCGGGCCGCGGCCGTGGACTGCTCGCTCAGCTGCACCCCGGGGTCGGCAGCGCCACCGTTCTCCTGGCGCATCGCCGTGGGCCTGCGCAACCTGCGCACCACGCCGCGCCGCATCGCCGGCCGCGCCGACCTCGAACTGCCCGACGGCTCCTCCTGGCCCGGCTGGCGCAGCGGGTTCTACAACATGCCCGGCGCGGCAAGCGAATACGTCAGCTGGACCACCGGCGTCCCGGCCCTGCCATCCCTCCTCGGCCGAATACGCCTCGAGCTCACCGTAACCGACATCACCCCGCCCCCCTGGAACCAGCCCCCCTACGCCCCGGCCGGCCACTCGGCGGCGGCCTCCTGCACCGTGGACGTGATTCCGCCCTCAACCGTCCGCCGGTAGCGCTTGCGGGCTGAAGCGCAAAAAGAGCAACTTCAATCGGGTGAATGGCCCATCCACCCGACCGATGAGCGCAGTGCACCCGCTGCAATTCCTTGCCAAACCCCTGAAAGTGGTGTATTTTCGGCCGTGCAAAGCTTCAATTGCCGGTTTCTGAACCCCGCCAGGGTTGCCTGCCTTGCCTGCCAAACCGGTCGCGGCTTGTCTGTCAGGGACGGACGAGGGCGCCGGCGCTGTCATCTGGAGGAGTCATTCAATGAGCAAACGTGTGCGTTCGTGGTCCATCCGCCTCGTGTGCATGATCGCGGTCCTCTGCCTCACGGCTCCGGCCGCCGTCACCGCCGAATCCGGCAGCGTCACCTGCCGCATCGACGCCGCGGACTACCGGTTTACGGAGGACGACGGCCGACAGGAACTGAACATCGAGGGATTCGGTGTGGTGGGCACACCCGGCGGCCCGCGCCTCCCGGGGAAGATCTTCGCCATTGCCCTGCCGCCCGGCGCTGAGGTCACCGGCGTGAGCTTCCAGGGCAAGGCCGTGGCCCTGCCCGGCACGTTTGCCATCGAGCCGGCGGGCCTTCCCCGGGTCATCGGCGAAGAGAACCCTGAAATCCGCAAGCAGCAGCTGGCGGAATGGACCGCCACCCGCGACGGCATCTACGGCAGTGACCGGGGTTGGCCGGCCAGCCCGGCGGCCTTCGTCCGCCAGGCCGGCCTGCGCAAATACAACCTGGCCGACGTGCGCGTGGCGCCCTTCCGCTACCACCCGCAGTCGGGAACCCTGTACCACTACCCGGCGCTGGACGTGACGGTGAACTACACGCTCACCGGCGGCGCCGGCCGCACGGCCGTGGAGGACAACGCCCCGAAGATGGAGCGGATGGCGGAGCGCGTGATCCACAACTACCGCCAGGCCCAGGCCTGGTACCCGCAGGGCTCCTCCCGAAGAGCGACCGGGGACTTCGTGCTCATCACCACCGAGGCGCTCTCCGCCAGCGTCTCCGGCCTGGTGAGCCACGAAGCGGCCAAGGGGCGCAGCCCCCAGGTGGTCACCGTGGAATGGATCTACGCCAACTACACCGGCTACGACGAGGCGGAACAGGTGCGCAACTTCCTCCGTGACAAGTATCCCACTTCGGAGTGGGGTATCGAGGACGTGTTGCTGGTGGGCCACCACGACGAGGTGCCCATGCGCCAGGCCTGGCAGGACCTGGGCTACGGCAAGCCGCGCACCGACTTCTACTTCGCCGAGCTTTCCGAAACGGACGCCGACTCCTGGGACAGCGACGGCGACCACCGTTACGGTGAGAACAGCGATAACGTCGACTTCTACAACGAGGTCAACGTGGGCCGCATTCCCTGGAGCACCCCGGCCGCCGTGGAGCGGATCTGCGCCAAGTCGGTGGCTTTCGAGCTGAACACCGACCCGGCGTTCAAGAAGAACATCCTGCTCATCGGCTCCTTCTTCTGGGAGGACACCGACACCGCCGAGCTGATGGAAGCAAAGTGGGACCAGCCCTGGATGTCCGACTGGACCTCGGTGCGGATGTACGAACAGAACAGCACCGTCTATTCCGACTTCCCCTGCGACTTTCCCATGACCCATGCCAACGTGATGAACAGCTGGTCCAACGGCACGTTCTGCTTCGTCAACTGGGCCGGGCACGGGTCGCCCTGGTCGAGCCATATCATGGGCCACGGGTCGGAGGCCTACATCGAGACGAGCGACTGCAGCCAGCTGAATGACAACTACCCGGCGATCATCTGGGCCGACTCCTGCTCCAACAGCGACACCGACGAGTGGAACCTGGGCCGCCAGATGCTCTACAGCGGCGCGGTGGGCTTTGTCGGCGCGACCAAGGTGGCCCTGGGCAGCGGCGGCTGGAACGATCCCTACGACGGCTCGAGCCAGTCCTGCGACTACTGGTTTACGACCAAGGTCACCTCGGCCGAGATGACCCAGGGTGAGGCGCACCAGTACTCCCTGCGCCAGAATTACACCAACGGCCTCTGGTACTACAACGAATACGAGATCTTCGAGTGGACCCTCTGGGGCAATCCCGACCTGGGCCTGGCCGAGGTTTCCGGCGCAACGGGCGACCTGGTCACTGGCGCCGGCCCCGGCGAGAACAACCCCACCGAGGTGCGGGTCTGGGACAGCGCCGACGTGGCCGCCGGTCCCACGTCCACATTCAGTGCCTACGGGGTGGAGAAGTTCGGAGCCAACGTGGCCCTGGGCGACATCGACGGTGACGGGATCAACGAGATCGTCACCGGCCCCGGCCCGGGGGCGTTGTTCGGGCCCCACGTCCGCGGCTTCGAGCTGAACGGCACGGCGATTCCCGCGGTCAGTTTCCAGGCCTACGGCACCCTGAAGTTCGGGGTCAACGTGGCCTGCGGCGACATCGACGGCGACGGCATCGACGAGATCGTCACCGGCGCGGGCCCGGGCGCGGTCTTCGGGCCCCACGTCCGCGGCTGGAACTATGACGGCACCACGGTGACCGCCATGGCCGGGGTGAGCTTCTTCGCCTATGGTACCCCGAAGTGGGGGGTCAACGTGGCCTGCGCCGACGTGGATGCCGACGGCAACGACGAGATCCTCACCGGCGCCGGGCCCGGACCGGTCTACGGCGCCCACATCCGCAGCTGGGATGTGGACGGCACTTCCTCACCGGCTTCCGGCGTCAGCTTTTTCGCCTTCAACTCTCCACTCTGGGGGGTCAACGTGGCCGGCGGTGACATCGACGGCGACGGCAGGGCCGAAATCATCGCCGGCGCCGGCCCGGGCCCGTCCATGGGCACCCACGTCCGGGGCTTCGCGGTCCAGGGATCCAGTGTCTCGGCATTGCCCGAGGTGAGTTTCTTCGCTTACGAGGGTGCGGGATTCGGCACGCGCGTGGGCTGCGGTGACCTTGACGGCGACGGCATCTGTGAGATCATCAGCGGCGAGGGCCCCGACCCGGATGCCGGGACGCGCATCCGCGGCTGGAACTATGACGGCGGCTCGCTGACACCGATGTCCGGCATCGACTTCGACGCGTATGACGCCGGCGTGAGCATGGGCGCCAACGCGGCGGCACGCTGCCCCTGATCGGACAACGGGCAGGACTGAACCGCGGCCCGCTTGATGGAGCACGATGAGCGAGAATGCGGTTCAACTGACACCCCTCGGCGGAGGCCAGGAGATCGGCGCCAATGCCTACCTCCTCCGCTGGGGCGGTGTGTCGATCCTCCTCGACGCCGGGATGCACCCCAGCCGGGACGGCTACCAGGCCCTGCCCCTGCTCGACCCCCTGGAAGAGATCGACCAGCTCGACGCCGTGCTCATCTCCCACGGCCATCTGGACCACGTGGGCAGCCTGCCCTACATCGCCCGGGAGTACCGCCCGCCGGCCATCTTCTGCACCGAACCCACGGTGGAGGTGGCCTCGCGCATGCTGCACAATACCGTCTCGGTGCTGTCCATGCTCGGCCACCGCGAGTACGGCAACCATCGCCAGTTCGAGACCCACTGGTCCCACGAGGGCGTGGACGCCCTGACCGAGATCCTCCGCTTCCACGGCCAGCCCTTCGGCGAGTGGTTCCGGGTGGCCGGGCCGGTGAAGGCCTGCTTCTTCGAGGCGGGCCACGTGCTCGGCGCCGCCGGCATCCTGCTCACCGACGGCCAGTTCACCCTGGCCTACAGCGGCGACATCAACCTGGCGGAGCAGGAGATCCACCGCGGGGCCCGGCTGCCCGAGCTGGAGAAACCGGTGGACGCCCTGCTCCTCGAGTCCACCTACGGCAGCGACGAGGAGGCCGAGCGGGTCAGCCGCCGCCGGGAAATCAGCCGTTTCGCCAAAAAGGCGCGCAAGTCGCTGCGCCAGGGCGGCAGCGTGCTGGTGCCGGCCTTTGCCCTGGGCCGGACCCAGGAGATGCTGGCCCTGGTGCAACGCCTGATGGAAAAGGGCGAGCTCCCCAAGGTACCGATACGCATCTCCGGCCTGGGCAAGGCGGTGAACCGGATCTACGACATGTTCCCTCACCTGCTGCTGCCAAAAAAGGAAGGCGGCTTCAACCACTTCGACACCGGGTACCGGGTGCTGGAGATCTACCCCCCGGGCAGCCCCTGGGAAAAGAGGGACCGGGAGTTCACCCGCCGGCGGGTGACCCGGCTGCTGGAGCACCCCTCGATCATCATCGCCACCAACGGGATGATGAAGGAGGAGACCCCCTCGGCCCACTTCGCCGAGGCGATGCTCGGCCGGCGGGACGACGCCATCCTCTTTGTCGGCTATGTCGCCCCCGACGAGCTGGGCGCCCGGGTGCTGGCCGCCGAGCCGAAGGATGAAGTGGACTTCGGCCCCGACGCCCCCACGGTGAAGGTCTGGTGCCGCACCATCGAGCGCTACCGCTTCTCCGCCCACTCCCACCGCGGCCACCTGCTGGAAGTGGCCGGCCATTTCGCCCCCCGCCGTACGGTGTTGATCCACGGCGAGGAGGCCAGCCTGGCCTGGATGAAGGAACACCTTGTGGACCGCACCCGGGTGGACATCGCCGATGTGGGCATCCCCCTCGACCTCCACCCACGCTGAACGATGAATACCGATGGGGTCAGGTCCCATTCATATTCATAATGAACATGAATGGGACCTGACCCATCTTTATGCAAAATCAACCCAGGCTGACCGCCTGGGTTATAATGTAGAACTGATCCGAACGACTTCCGGAAGGCTGGCAGATGCAGCAGGAATACAGCGTGGGCGAGGAGATCGCCAACAGTATCACCCACGGGGTGGGGGTGGCGCTGAGCGTGGCCGGTCTGGTGGCGCTACTCACCATGGCCACGGTACGCGGCGACGCCTGGCAGGTGGCCAGCTTCAGCATTTACGGCGCGTCACTGATCCTGCTCTACCTCGCCTCCACGCTCTATCACGGGCTTCCCGGCAGGAAGATCAAGAAGACATTCAAGTTCCTCGACCACGCCTCGATCTACATCCTCATCGCCGGCACCTACACGCCGTTCACCCTGGTGGCCATCCGCGGCGGCTGGGGCTGGTCCCTGTTCGGTGTGATCTGGGGCCTGGCCGTCTGCGGCATCATCTTCAAAATAAAAAACACCGGCCGCTGGGGCAAGGTCTCGGCCGCGGTCTACGTGCTGATGGGCTGGCTCTGCATCATCGCCCTGCACCGCATGATCGCCACCATCTCCACCGAGGGGCTGATCTGGCTGTTCGCGGGCGGCGTGCTCTACACCGGCGGCCTGATCTTCTACGGCTGGAAGAAGCTGCCTTACAACCACGCGGTCTGGCACCTTTTCGTCCTCGGCGGCAGCATCTGCCACTTCTTTGCCATTTACTACCACGTGCCCGGAGGCACGATCTGACGCTTCCGGGAGCCGACACGCCTGATGAGCGCACCCAACCACAGACAATTGAAAGCCCGCTTCGACGTGGCCCTGCTGGTGGCCCTGGTCCTGGCCCTGGTCGAGGGGGCCACCTGGATCCTCTCCTACCGCCACCTGCCGGTGGGACCGTTCAGGTTCTTCACCGCGGCCATCGCCGGCTATGCCGCCCTGATGGCGCTGGGTGCCGGCCTGCTGGCCTGGCTCTTCACCCTCGTCCTTCGCCGCCCGGCCCCGGCCGCCGCCCTGGGCACCGCCCTGGCCTGGTTCGCCATGCTCGCCTGGCGGGGCTTCGGCATCGCCGCGGTGCTGGACACCGGCCCCACCATCACCAAGGATGTTGCGGCCGCACCGTCCTGGCCGGTGTACGCCATCGCCGGCGGCATCGCCCTGGGGATAGGGATCATCGCCTGGCTGCTGGCCACGCGGAAGAGCCCCTGGCTTCCCCGACCGCTGGTCATCGCCATGGTCCTGCTCGTCGTCGCCGGAGTGGCATTTCTCACCCGGGGTGATACGGCTCCGACGCTTGACCAGCAGCCGGCCACGGTCACCACCGGTCCTTCCGAGCCCCTGTTCAACGCCGGAGACACCAACCTGCTGCTGATCACCGTGGACACCCTGCGCGCCGACCACACCTCGGCTTACGGGTACGGCCGCGACACGTCCCCGGTACTGGCCGGCCTGGGGGAGCGCGGAGTCCGCTTCGGCCGCTGCATCACCCAGCGCACCAACACGGCGGCCAGCATCGCCGCGCTCTTCACCGGTCTCTACCCGCCCACGAACCGCACGATGAACAACCGTGACCTGCTGCAGGACTTCAACCACACCCTGGCCGAGCAGTTCAAGGAACAGGGCTTCCGCACCGCCGCCTTTGTCACCGTGCCCGTGGTGGGCCCCCGCTTCAACTTCGACCAGGGCTTCGACCAGTTCAAGATGCTCGCCTTCCGCATCCCCGAAGACGAGCTGGCCGAGTCGCGGATCGTCAACCGCTCCGCCTTCAACTGGCTGACCAACAACACCGGTGAGCAGTTCTTTCTCTGGCTGCACTACAAGGACCCCCACTCGCCCTATCTCGTCCCCCCGAAATACAAGGACCTCTACCTCGAGGACGACACCGCCGAGGCCCCGGGCGAAGAGGAGCTGCTGATGCAGGGGACCGAAGCGGCCCGGCGTGAGAACGCCCGCTACTTCATCTCCCAGTACGACGCCGAGATCCGCTTCATCGACGAGAACCTCGGCCTGCTGTTCCAGAAGCTGGACGAGCTGGGCGTGAGAGAGAAAACGCTGGTGGTGCTCACCGCCGACCACGGCGAGGACCTGGGCGAACACGGCGAATATTTCTCCCACGGGGGCAACTGCTACGAGCCCACCGCCGGCGTGCCGCTCTACTTCCTCCACCCCTCACTGCCCGGCGGCCGACTGGTCACCGACACGGTGAGCCTGGTGGATGTGCTGCCCACCCTGCGCGAGCTTTTCGGCCTCCCCGCCGACCCGGGCCTGCAGGGCAACAGCCTGGCCGGCCTGGTCACCGGCCGGCACGGCAGCACCGCCCGCCAGCACCACTTCACCATCGGCAGCTACCGCAAGGGATACCAGACCCACGCGGTGACCACCGACCGCCACAAGCTGGTGATGAACACTGCTGAGAACCGGGTGGCCACCGACCTGGCCCTGGAGAAGCTGCTGCGCCTCTGGACCGGCGACCCGCTGCTCAACACCTACCGCTGCCGGGTGGTGGACTACGAGCTCTACGACCTGAAGCACGACCCGGAGGAGATGGAGGACCTGGCCGGGCAGGGAGTGGAGGCGGAGGGCGTGCTGCAGGAAGCGCTCTGGGAGTGGATGGACCGCACCTACCGCCGCGGCGCGGTGCACGAAATCCGCCAGGGTGACCTCACACCAAAGCTGGCCGACCAGCTGCGGGCGCTGGGGTATCTGGACCGGGAATAACCCCCCCTATTCCTCCGACGCCATCCACCAGCGGAGGGTCAGTTCCCGCTCGTCGTCCACCTCCACCGTCCAGGTGATCGGTTTGTCGGCGGGGACGCGGGGTGCCTTCACCTTGAGGTCGGGGCTGCCCATCTTCCTCATCCACTGGCCGAGGGCGATCATCGCCACGCTGGGGAAGGGCTGCTCCATCTTCGACGGGCCCTGGGGCCGGGTGTTGGCAAAGACCAGGTTGTGGGAGCCGCCGCCGCTCATCTTGTGGAACTGGACCTTGAACTCCGGCCGGCTCTTCGGCCCGCCGCTGGTCACCGGCAACTGGGCCATCTCTGGTATGGCCGGCTCGCTGGCGCTGAGCAGGCAGCCCCCGGTGCTGTTGTAATACCGGTGGTGGGTCAAGTCGGCGTGGTCGGGCTTGGACGACCAGTCGGCGATGGTCACATCCCAGCGGCCGGCGACGCGCCAGGACCAGGGGTTCTTGCTGTTGGGCTTCGTCTTCGTCGACAGGGCATACTCCAGCCTGCCGTTGTGGATCACCGGCTCGTGGCCGCGCAGATCGAGGATCAACACGGTGACCGGCGCCAGCGGCATCTCCATGTGCCCCATGCCGGTGCTGCTTACCACCCCCGGTCCGTAGGGCAGGTAGATGATCGGCAGGGTGAACGGCCTGATCGGCACGCTGAGCTCCAGCGGCTGGGCCAGCGGCACGGTCATCACGTGTGCGGTCTCAGGCACCGGGTAGGGGAGGTCCAGCTGCATCGCCGGCAGCTGGACCTGGAACCACGGGGCGTCGGTGGGCAGCACGCCGTTGGCGGTGAACCCGGAATTGGACGTGGGCACGAAGGGGTTGATGTAGATCGGGTGGGCCGGGATAAAGGCCTCGGTGGCACCCTTCTCGATGGGGTAGTCGTTCCGGCACTCGCCGGGCTTCGGGTCGAGCAGGAACACGCCGGCCACCGGGTGGGCCCCGGCCTGGCCGCTGACATCCACCGGTGTGGGCTGGACCGTGAACTTGTTGGCCACCCGCAGCCAGTGGTCCGGCCCGTCGCCGGCCGCGTTGACGGGAAGGGCAAGGATGGAAACGATGAACAGTAGCCGGATGGCCAGGTCAAGGGTTCTGGTGGTCGCCACGGCGCACCTCCTTCGCTGGTCCCCCTGGTGTCCCCCGCTCCCTTCCGCCCGGCGGTCAGGCTTTGACGCCGATGGCGTAAATACGATCGTTCTCGATCTCCGTATCGTAAGGTTGGCGCCGTTCCATGAACTCGATCTCGAAACCGGCCTCCCGGTAATAGCCCTCGACCTCCGCCTCGTCGAAGTAGGAGAACCAGATGCGGGCGCCGGTGTCGAGCACGTCCTCCATCCAGCCCTCCCCTTCCCCGGCCTTCACCACCACCAGCAGCGCCCCTCCCGGCCGCAGCACGCGGCGGAACTCGGTGAAGAAGCGGCCGATCTCGCGCTTGGGCGCGTGGATGATCGAGTAGTAGGAAAGAACACCCTGGTAGCGGCCATCCCCGGTGTCCAGATCAGCGAAATCGCCCTGGCTGATGACGGCGCCAGGGTTCAGCTCCCGGGCCAGGGCCACGCAGCGCTCGGAGAGATCCACCCCCTCCACGGCCACCCCGCGGTCCGCCAGGTAGCGGCCGATGTGGAAAATCGGGCCGCAGCCGGCGTCGAGCACCGGCTCGCCCTCGCCGAACCGGGCGGCAAAGCGGTCCAGCAGCTGTCGGTCGTAGTGCTTGCCGTCCAGCTCGTCGCGGAACAGGTCGCGGTAGATGTGGGCCGCCCGACGGTAGGCCTCCCGGGTCTCGTCGCTGATCGCCTTTAATGGATCCATCGCCGCACCGCTACTGGAAATAGGCCTTGACGCTCTCGAGGAACATCTGCACCGAGAGGGCCACCAGCACCATGCCCATCAGCCGCTCCACCGCCACCAGGCCCCTTTTGGTGAGGAAGCGGTTGAGGAAGGTGGCGCTGAAGAGCACCACGAAAGTGACCCCCCAGGCGATCAGCGCGGCAATGAGCAGGCCGGTGAGCCGGCCCGGCTCGGCCGTGGCCCAGAGCATCAGCACCGCCAGCAGGGACGGCCCGGCGATCAGGGGGATGGCCAGCGGCACGATAAACGGTTCGCTATCCGGGTCTGCCTCGGCAGGCCGCTCGGCCGGCGGAAAAACCATGCGCAGCCCGATGAGGAAGAGGATGATGCCGCCGGCGATGCTCACCGCGGCCTGGTCCAGGCCGAGCAGGTTCATCAGGTAGCGGCCGAAGAAGATGAAGCAGACGATAACCGCCAGGGCGATGAGCAGCTCGCGGGCGATGATCAGCCGCCGCCGGCCGGCCGGCACTTTCTCCAGCAACGCCAGGAAGACCGGCACGTTGCCGAAGGGGTCCATGATCAGGAAGAGCGTCACCGAAACGGAAAGGATGTCCATGGGGCAATCTCCAGTGGCCCGTCGATTATGCTATGATGAGTGAAATCCGCTCATCGTTCATTGCTGCTGCGGAGGATACTTCTATCATGATACCCCATTCACATCGCCTGTTCATCCTGCTGCTCTGCCTCGTCCACTTCGTCGCGATCCCGGCGGTTGCGTCCGACGCAACGATCCTGACCAAGGTGGGACACTGCGACCCCCTGGTGAACGGGTTGCCGGTCCCGCCGGGGATGAACACATCCCCGGACAACACCATCCGGCTGATCCAGGCCCACGGCCGACTGTCATCGTCTGAGCTCGAGGCCCTGGAAGCCGCCGGGGCGCAGTTGCTGGGCTACCTGCCGCATCACACCTGGGTGGCCCACGTTCCCGACCGCTGCCTGCCCGGGGTCAAGTCCCTGCCGGCGCTGCGCTGGGTGGGGGACCTGCCCGCCGCCTTCCGCCTCGACCCGCTGCTGGCCGGCCGTTCCACTGGCGACACGGTGGTGCGGGTGGAGTGCTTCCCCGACCTCGACGGCCGGGACCACGTGGCCGAGGCCCGCGCCCTGGTCGCCGCCTGCTCCGGTGAGATCCTTGACCAGCACCTGTCGCTGCCGGTGCTCCGCGCCCGGGTGCCGGCGGAAGCGTTGGCCCCCCTGGCCCGCCTGCCCGGCGTCCGCTGGGTCGAGGAGTGGCACCCGCCGCGGCCGGCCATGGACAACGGCCGCTACCAGCTGGGGGCCCGGGCCCTGCATGTCCACCAGGCCTTCGACGGCAGCGGCATTGTCGGAGAGGTCAAGGACAACGGCATCGACCTGACCCACCCCGACTTCGGCAACCTGGTCGGCACCGACGGCGACGTGATCGTCGACCTCCACGGTACCGGCACTTTCGGCATCGTCTTCGCTGACGGTGGCGACGGGACCGGGGACAGCCTGAGGGCCCGGGGGATGATGCCCGGCGGCAGCGGCGTCTTCTGCTCCTGGACCGTCAACCGGGCCACCTCGATGTACAACCTGGCCAACGAATGGGACGGCCGGTTCCAGACCAACAGCTGGATCGCAGGCAACTCCAACGGGTTCTATACCGGCTTCCCCCGGGAAGACGACATCGCCATCAACATCCACGACATCACCATGCTCTACGCCGGGGGGAACAACGGCTATGAACCGATGCGCATCTCCCAGGACTGCTGTGCGAAAAACGTGATCGGCGTGGGCGCCCTCTTCCACTTCGACAACGATGATCCGGCTGACGATTTCTGGAACGGCGCCTGCCAGGGGCCGGCGGCGGACGGCCGGGTCAAGCCCGACCTGGTGGCCTATTTCGACAACATCTTCACCACCGATCCGGTGGGCGAGCCCGGTCTTTCGGACGGCGACTACACCACCATGTTCGGCGGGACCAGCGGCGCCTGTCCCATGGTGGCCGGCGCCGCCGGGCTGGTCTACCAGATGCTCGAGGAGGGGCACCTGGGCGGCTTGCCGGCCGGCGAACGGGCGCACACCGCCACGGTCAAGGCGGTGCTCATCGCCCACGCCAGTCAATACCCGCTGGACCGGGCCATACGGTTCCAGCAGGGCTGGGGAATGCCAGATGTCAGCCGGGTCCACACCGCCGGCCCCAACATGCTGGTGGTCAACGGCGGCCACCCGCTGGCCACCGGCGAGAGCCGCACGTTCCAGGTCGAGCGCCACGCCGCCGATGAGCCGCTGCGCATCACCCTGGCCTGGGCCGACCGGGAGGCCGAGGTGCTGGCTGAGATCGCCCTGGTCAACGACCTCGACCTCAGGGTCACTTCACCAGGCGGCACGGTCTACCACGGCAACCGCGGTCTGTTCGGCCATCTCTGGTCCCTGCCGGACGGTGACTTCGATCGGCGAAACAATGTGGAAAACGTCTTCATCGAAACCCCGGAAGCCGGGACCTACACCGTCGAAGTGCTGGCCTGGAACGTGGCCCTGGACAACCACGACGACCCCGGCATCAACCAGGACTTCTCGCTCTGCGCCACAATGGTTTCCGGCGACCCGTCTCCCTTCATCGTCACCGGCCCGGGCCCGCATAGTTTCAACGACCCGCTGGTGCGCACCTGGGACCCGCAGCGGATCTCCTGCCTGAGGGAGTGGAAGGCTTACGGCCTCGACCGCTACGGGGTCAACGTGGCCGCCGGCGACACCGACGGTGACGGCCATGACGAGATCATCACCGGCGCCGGGCCCGGCCACGTCTTCGGGCCCCACGTGCGGGGTTTCGCCCGCTCGGGGCACCCCCTGCCCTGGCTCAGTTTCCTCGCCTACGGTACCAACAAGTATGGCGTCAACGTGGCGGCGGGCGACCTCGACGGTGACGAAACGGACGCCATCGTCACCGGCGCCGGCCCGGGGGCGGTCTTCGGCCCCCACGTCCGCGGGTGGACCATCGACGGTTCCGGCGCGCACCCGCTGGCCGGTGTCAGCTTCTTTGCCTACGGCACTCCGAAATACGGCGTCAACGTCAGCTGCGGGGATATCGATGGTGACGGCATGGACGAGATCGTCACCGGGGCCGGCCCGGGGGCGGTGTACGGCGCCCATATCCGCGGCTGGAACGTGGACGGCGGACCGGCGGCCCCGATTCCCGGGGTGAGCTTCTTCGCCTACGGCACCCCCCAGTGGGGGGTCAAGGTCGCCTGCGGCGACATCGACGGCGACGGCCTGGATGAGATGATCACCGGGCCCGGCCCGGGAGCGCAATTCGGGCCCCACCTCCGCGCCTTTACCTTCGACGGCGGCGTGGTGTCGCCCGTCCCCGGCATCAGCCAGTTCGTCTACGAGGGGTATCTGTATGGATTGAACGTGGGCGTGTCGGACATCGACGGCGACGGGATCGAGGAGATCCTCACCATGCCCGGACCCGATCCCGATTCCCTGCCCTGGCTCAGGGTCTGGGATGCCGACGGCGGATCGTTGCAGCTGCATCCCGGGTTCGACTTCAACGCTTTTGACGAACTGGTCCTGACCCACGGCGGCACCGTGGGCGGCGGGCAGTTCTAGCCCAGCTGGCGGTCGTGGAGGCGCGAGAGCAGGGTCAGGGAGATCAGCGCGCCGACCAGGGCGAGGAACATGTCCCACTGGGTGTCCCAGACATCGCCCTGGGTGCCGAGGAACGATTCCGCCCCGGAGCCGAAGGCCAGCGCCGCCCACCACTCGATCATCTCGTAGAAAGCGCTGAAGGCCAGACAGGCGCAGGTGGTGAGGAGGAAAAGCCACCCGCCGCGCAGCGCCTTCACCTGCTTGCGCAGCAGCTCGCGGACAAGGACCGCCGGAACGAACCCCTGGGCCAGGTGGCCCAGCCGGTCGTAGTGGTTCCGCCCCAGGTCGAGAAGGTCCTGGATCCAGAATCCCGCCGGCACCCGGGCGTAGGTGTAGTGGCCGCCGACGATGAGGATCAGGGCGTGGAGAAAGATCAGACGACAGAGCAGCGGCGTGGGCCGGAAGCGGTTCCAGGTGAGGAGGAGCAGCGGGACACCGATGAGTACCGGCAGCACCTCCATGAACCAGGTGGCCCGATCGTACGGACCGATGCCCGACCAGACCAGGGCCGCCGCGCAGAGAATCAGCAAAACCAGCGGTTCCCTGTTTCTCCCGGCTTCAGCCGGCATGCGGATCCTCCTTCACCTGTTCGAGAATGCGCACCAGTTCGGCGGCCAGGCCATGAACGGCCTTCCGTTTCCGCTCGTCCGCCAGGTTCCCATCCCCGTCAAAGGATTTGAAGGCCTGCCCCAGGGTCTGCTGGCCGGGGAGGACCATCACCTGGAGATTGGCGAGCAGCGTGCGCAGGTGGACCAGGCCGCGGAGGCCGCCGAGGGCACCGGGGGAAGCGGCCATCACCGCCGCCACCTTGCCCCTGTAGGCCAGGTAGGGCGGCTCGTCCTTCGCTTCCGCCCGGGACGCCCAGTCGAGCGCGTTCTTGAGCAGGGGGCTGACCAGCCCGTTGTATTCCGGCGAAGCGATGAGCAAGCCGTCGTGCTCGACGAGCAGCTGCTTGAAGGCCCTCGCCGGTTCGGGCATCCCCTGCTCGGCTTCCAGGTCCTCGTCGAACAGCGGCATGGGATAGTCGGCCAGGTTGACCAGCGTCACCGAAGCCCCGGCCCGTTCGGCGCCCTCCGCGGCAACCCGAACGAGCTTCCGGTTGAACGACTCCCTGCGATTGCTCCCGGCAAAAGCCGCCAGCGACACCATCGGCACCCTCCTCACAGCAGTTTGTCAACGTCGAAAATGGTCCTGCTCACGCTGTAACGTCCCCCTTTTGTATGCTACTATAACAGAAACGTAAAGCCTCTCTCGGAACATGGGTTGGTTTTCGAGCATGGGTTGTTTGGAAAGGTTGTTATGCTCGAAAAAACCAGGCCCGTGATGTATGGCCTGCTGGCGGTCTCTCTCGTCATCATCGCCGTGATTACGTTCGGCAGCGGATCCTGGCGCAACCAGCCGGCGGGTTCTCCCATTCTCTTTGTCGGCGTGGACGGCATCGAATGGGAGTTGGCCCTGCCGCTGATCGCCGAAGGGCGCATGCCCGTCTTCGAGCGGCTGATGGCCGAGGGACGATACGGCTACCTGGAGACCCTGGTGCCGACGGCGTCACCGGTCATCTGGACGTCTGTGGCCACCGGGGTGCCGAAGACGACCCACGGCATTTATGGCTTCGCCGACCAGCGCCGCCCGAACCGGGTATCGCTCTACGACAACCGGAACCGCCTGGCCGCCGCCCTCTGGAACATCCTCACCGAATACGACAAACGGGTGCTCGTGATCGGCTGGTGGATGACCTGGCCCGTGGAGCCGGTGAACGGGGTGATGGTGGCCCAGACCAATACCATGGAACAGTTCGACACCGCCGGCGGAAAGGCGGTCTGGAAGGGGACCCTGCGCGCCGGCATGCCCGGTCAGGTCTACCCCCCCGAGCTGGAGCCCGACGTCATGGCCACGCTGGCCGAAGTGGAAGAAGAGCTCCCCCTGCTGACCGAAGAGATATTCGGACGGTTCCCCCACCCCCTCTCCAGGCTGGGGCACCGGCTCTGGACCAACTGCCAGTGGTCATTCCGCGCCGACAGGACCTACGCCAGGGTGGCCGGCCGGCTGCTCGGCAGCGATGAACCCTACGACCTGGCCATGGTCTACTTCGGCGGCTCCGACGTGGTGGGTCACCGGTTCTACCGCTACATGAAGCCGGAGCTCTACGAAAACCCGCCCAGCGCCGAACAGGTGGCGAACTTCGGCAAGGTTATCGAGCGCTATTACTGCTGGCTGGACGGCGAAATCGGCAGGCTGATCGACCGTTGCCCGGAAAACGTCACGGTGATCCTCGCCTCGGACCACGGCATGGTGCCGGTGAACCGTGAGGGCCGATTCGATCCGGACGATCCGCCGGCCAATGTCAACTCCGCCCACCACGCCGAAGGTCCCCCGGGGATCTTCATCGCCGCCGGCCCCTGGATCGATCCGGAGCCCGGCGCTCCCACCCCGGCAGCACTCTCCACGGCAGACCTGCCCACGGTGGGCAGCATTTACGACCTTGCGCCGACGATCCTGGCCATGCTCCGCCTGCCCCGGGGGAAGGACATGACCGGCCGGTCGCTCAAGGAACTCTTCGCCGAACGGTTCCGCATCCGGTATCAACCCGGTCCGGTGAAGAGCCACACGACGGAAGCATTCCTCTACAGTCGGCGCACCCTCGGGCGGGCAGCCTCCCCGGCCAAAGGGCAGGCCGAACAGACACGGATCGAGCAGTTGAGAAGTCTGGGCTACCTTTCACCGGCCTCGGAAGAGGACGTCAACGGGGCTGACCGTCCAGCACCGCCCTGATCCGGCGCATCAGCGCCTGGGGGGTGAACGGCTTGGGCAGGAACTCGGCGCCGTGTTCGAGGAACCCCTCGCGGAAGATGACGTTTCCGGTGTACCCCGAGGTAAAGATCACCCTCATTTCCGGATGGAGGGTTGTCGCCCGGTCAGCCAGTTCCCGGCCATTCATTTTCGGCATCACCACGTCGGTGATCAGCAGGTCCACCGGGCCGGCATGGGACTCCAGGCACTGGAGGCCTTCGGCCCCGTCTTCTGCGGCCAGGACGATGTACCCATGGTTTTGCAGGGCCGCCCGCACCAGGCTGAGGACACGGAGGTCATCCTCCACCACGAGCACGGTTTCCCGGCCGCTGGCCGCACCCGCAACGGTCGGGGCAGGGCACCCGGTTTCGATGGATTCGTTCACGCGGGGAAGGAAGATGGTAAAATCGGTCCGCTCACCTGGCGTGCTGGAGGCGATGATATAGCCCCTGGCCTGCTTGACACAGCCGAAGACCATTGACAGCCCGAGGCCGGTGCCCTCACCCACTTCCTTGGTGGTGAAGAAGGGCTCGAAGATGTTTTCCAGAACATGCTCCTCCATCCCCATGCCGGTGTCACTCACCGTGAGCAGGGCATAGTCGCCGGACGGAACCGTGACCTGGCCATAGCTGGCAGCCGATTTCAGTTTCCGGAGTTCGGTCTCGATGGTCAAACGACCGCCGCGGGGCATGGCATCCCGGGCATTCACCGCGAGGTTCATCAGCACCTGCTCCATCTGCCCCGGATCGGCCTCGACACAGCAGGGCTCGGGCCGCAGCCGGGTCACCAGGTCCACGTCCTCGCTGATCAGACGGCGCAGCATCTTCTCCATGTCGGCGACCAGCACGTTGAGATCGAGTACCACCGGCTGGACCACCTGCCGCCGGCTGAAGGCCAGCAGTTGCCTGGTCAGTGAGGCCGCCCGATTGGCGGCGGTGATGATCTCCTCGAGGTTTTCCCGCGGGCCCGGATCCGAATCAAGCTGACTGAGCACGAGGTCGGCATTGCCGAGGATGCAGGTCATGATGTTGTTGAAGTCGTGGGCCACACCACCGGCCAGCCGTCCCACCGCCTCCATTTTCTGGGCCTGACGCAATTCCGCTTCCAGGCGCTTCCGCTCGGTCACGTCGCGAAGAATGCCCTGGCTGGCCGTGCCGCCACGGAAAGGGACATGGGCCACCGAGACTTCGACCTCGACCTGGTGCCCGTCCCGATGGAGGGCCGTGAACTCGTAATTCTGGTCCACCGGCTCTCCCCGGGCGATTCGTCGACCCCGCTCCAGAATCAGGTCCCGGCATTTCGGTGCCACCAGGTCGAGGAAGCTGAAGTCCGGCTTCCGCACATCCTCCCGGGTCACACCGAAGATCTCTTCGAACTTGGAATTGATCACCTCGAACCGGCCATCGTGGAGCAGGTAGATCGCATCGTTGGAATGGTCCACCAGCGAGTGGTACTTGGCTTCGGACTGCCGCAGGTCCTCGAGGGCCTCCTTGCTGCCGGTGATATCGACGATGGTTCCCTGGATCACCGGCGGCTCACCGTCGGCATCGGCGAGATAGCTGGCATTCATCAACAGCCAGACCGTTTTCCCATCCTTGCGCCTCAGCCGGAATTCGTAGTTCGTCAGGCTGCCCCGTTCCATCAGCTTGTCGAGGAAGGCCTTCCGCTCACCGAGGCTGTGGTAGAGATCCTGGGCCCGGATGCTGAACAGTTCCTCCGGCGAGGCGTAACCGAGAATGTTGGCGAAGGCCATGTTGCAGTCGAGGATCAGCCCTTCGGGCGTGGTGCGATAAACACCGGCCAGGTTGCGGGTAAAGAGCTGCCGGAAGCGCTTTTCCGACTCGCGCAAGGCCCCTTCCATGGCCCGGCGCTCGCTGATGTCGAGACCCATCCCCACCAGGTATCGTCGCCCGCCCGATTCCAGCAGGTGCCCGGTGAAATAGTAGGGAATGCGCTTCCCGGATCTGGTGGTGAAGTGTGCTTCGGCGTCCGCGCGCCCATCGATGAAGGTCTTGCCCACCCGCCGGGTAATGGTTTCCCGGTCCTCGCCGGTGAAGAAATCGGTGGCCTTCATCGAGGAGAGTTCCTCGTCCGAATATTCGGTAACCACCCGGAAGTTCCGGTTCCAGCGAACGAATGTTCCGTCCTCGTCAAAGAGATAGAAAACACCCGGCAGGGAATCGAGGGCGGAGTCGGCGAACTGCTTCTCACGCAGCCGTTCGGACTCGGCGAGGCGGAGCCGTTCTTCGGATTCCTCGAGCTCGACGATTCGATCGAGCGCCGCCGACAGCTCCGATTCCAGCCTTGCCAGACGATCTTCCTTCACGGTCATCCCACGACGCTCCCCAAGGGCATATTCCAGGTTTCCCCATTCTCACTGCTCATCGGAAGATGTCGCAACAGTCATTAGAAATCTTTTAGTATCAAGACGTTGGGGGCCCCTTGCGCGGTAAATTTTTTCCGTCAAAAAAAGACAAAAAACAACCCGTGACCGGGCCGATCCCGGATCACGGGCGTCGATATCGAATCGCAGGCTAGAAATACCGCTCGAGAAGCCCCTTGAAGGCCATACCGTGGCGAGCCTCGTCCTTGCACATTTCGTGCACGGTGTCGTGGATCGCGTCGTAGCCCAGTTCCTTGGCCCTGGTGGCGATATCCTTCTTGCCCTTGCAGGCCCCGTGCTCGGCCTCGACCCGAACGGTGAGGTTCTGCTTGGTGTCGGCGGCCACGACCTCGCCGAGCAGTTCGGCGAATCGGGACGCGTGATCGGCCTCCTCGAAGGCGATCCGCTTGTACGCTTCGGCCACCTCGGGGTAACCCTCGCGATCGGCCTGGCGGCTCATCGCCAGGTACATGCCCACCTCGGTGCACTCACCGGTGAAATTGGCGCGCAGTCCTTCGATGATCTCCGGGTCCACGTCCTTGGCCACACCGATACGGTGCTCATCGGCCCAGGTCATGTCGGTACCGCCACCCTGCTCTTCGAACTTTTCGGCCGGGGCCTTGCACTGGGGGCAGGCGTCGGGGGGGGTGTCCCCCTCGTGAACATAGCCGCAAATCGTGCAGATCCACTTCTTCATCTCTTGTCTCCCATGACATGCATTAAGCAACCATATTGATTGGAAGGGCGATTCTACACTGGATGGGCAAGGTCACCAAACTGGATCAAGGCCAAGCGCCGTGGAGAAACGTTCCAGTGCCGTTTGGACAGCCTCGCCGTCGGCAGCAGTGGTCGGACGGAGCGGGTCTGGCCCCTCGAAATGACGGGACAGCACTCGCAGTGTGCCGTTTTTGCGCTCCGCCTTGAGGTCGAGGCGGGCCACCAGCCGCTCACCGGCCAGCACGGGCAGACAGTAGTAGCCGTAGCGCCGGCACGGCGCCGGCTTGTAGATCTCCAGCACCTGGTCGAATCCGAACAGGCGCTGCACCCGTGGGCGGTCCCAGAGCAGGGGGTCGAACGGCGAGAGCAGGACACCCCGGTCCGGCCGAGGCCGAACACGGTCCAGGCGGAGGGCGAGAGCGAGATCGGCGGACCTGATCCATCCGCTGGTGGGCCGGCCGGCCGGATTCGCGAGGCCGCAAGGCAGCACCTCGCCCCGATGCATGAGTCGGCGCAGGGCGGCATCCAACTGCGGGCGCCGGTTGGTCAGCCGCCAGGTGGCGGCCAGGGTTCCCACGGAGGCCCAGCCGTGCCCCCCCAGCGCCGCGAGCAGCAATTGCTCAAGGCTCGACTCGAGGCGCATCGACCGGCGTCGCCAGCTTCCGGGGATCACCCGCTCCGCCAGATCGTAGACCCGTTGGAAGCGCTTCCGCTCGCGAATGGCCAGCTCCCCGCAGGACCAGAGCGCCGCCGCCACTCGCTTCGCGGTATTCAGATCCCACCAGCCCCGGCTCCCCGGGCCTTCCAGATCGATCGAGCGCAGCGGGCCTTCCTCGCGAAGGCGCCGGCGAAGCCGGGACGCGGTGCGCGGATGCTGCGACAGCAGATCGCCCCACCAGGGATGCGAGCGGAACTCGCGGCGACGGAACCCGAACAGGGGGTAGAACCGCAGCGGCATCCAGCTCGCCTCGTGGCCCCAGTATTCAAAGAGCGGCCCACCGGGACGCAGCAGTTCCTCGCCGAGGGTCGGATCGAACCCCTCGATGCGAGAGAGGAGCACGATGACGTGGCTCCTGGCGCCGGCCACGGATACCGTGTCCAGCTGCAGGTAGCCAAAGCGATCGATGACACGGTGCGCGGCATCGAGAGCACGTTGGCCCCGGCCGGCAGCCCGACGGGGCATGCCGGTCCAGCCAGGATTGAGCAGCCCGGCCCGGGCGAGTGCCAGCCGCCGGGCCTGGCGGACGGTGATCTGTTCCTTCAAGAGTCCGTGGCTCCACTATCTTCCGGCAGAATATCGATCCGCAGCAGTACCACACCGGCCCTCTTTTCCGCACTGATCAGGTAGTGGCGTTTCATTATGCCCGCGGGGGTTACCACGTGCTGGTACGCGGGGCGGCCGGCCACGGCACGCCCTGTCCTGTGCACCTCTTCAAAAAGCATGCGCAGGGTGCACCCGGAACAGTGGACCGTGCGCCCACAGCCCCCGGGTTCGCCGGCATGAACGCATTCGGTAACATCTCCGCCCAGCCGTCCCACCAGTTCGCCGCGCCTGCGCCCCAGGGCGTCGACCGCGGTGTCGTTGGCCGCCAGCACTTCACCGGACACACCGTCAACGGCCAGCACCGGCCCCTTCAACCTCTCGAGCAGCTGCGCGAGCGGAATCTCCTCGTAGCTGACCAGAATGTGGTTGCACCGGTCACAGAGGCCGTGGGTCACCGGGTGGAGAAAGCTGTCCTGTTCCTCGACGGGACCCATATCCTCGCCGCACCAGGCACAGACCCTTCTCGTGGCGCCTTCATCGCCGCGGCCGGTCATCCCTCGTCTCCATCCATTCCATCGAGAGGAATCGCCGCAATCACCTGGTGTCCGGCGAGCCGCTCATAGATCAATTCGGCAACGAAACGGTTGCCGGATTCGTTGAAGTGGCCGGCGGCGGCCGGATAATCGAGTTCGCCTTCGGCGATGAAGAGGTCGGTCATCCGTTCCAGGGGGTGTAAACGGAATTCAGTCACCAGGTCGATGAAGAGCACGTCGTGACGCTCGGCCTCTTCACGAACGAGATCGATCCACTCCTGTGGGGGCTCGCCGAGCAGCTCGTCGAGCACCGGAAAGTAGACCAGCACCAGCCGGCTCGATTTTTCGCGATTCATCAACTTCAATTCGCCGAGGATCCCGCTGAACACGGCACGGGTTTCCCGCTTCTCGGCCGGGGTCACCCTGCCGACCCCACCGCTGCCGCGGTCACGACCCAGCGCGGCGATGAGCAGTTCGGCCATGCGCAGCCGCTTGAAGTTGTGCCGGTTCTTCACCAGCCAGGAAAAGGTGTAGCCACGCCGGGGAACCGGCACATTCTCCACCACCAGGTGATTCCCGTCAGTGGTGATCCGTGGCTTGCCGTAGCCGATGAAGGCCTCGGAGCGCATCCGCTGGAAATCATCGGTGATGAAGGCCAGGATCTGCAGGTCGTGATCGAGGCGCGCCCCGTCACGCCGATACCAGAGGAAGGCCTGGCCGATGCAGTAGCCGCCCTGCCCCATGTTCACCGTCTCCAGGGACGGATCCAGGGCGGCCAGCTGGCGGCACCAGGTCTGGTCATTGCTCACCCCGTAGCCCAGGGTGAACGAATCACCGGAGCAGATGACACGGACCTTTCCCGCGGGCACGCGCACCGGAACGTCTCGTTCGGCGCGAAATCCCTGGCTGTTCGTGGTGAGGTCTATTCCCGGGCCATACATGTCCGGCAGGTGCAGGTCCGGCAGGCCGACCCAGCCGAGTTCGGGATCGTATTGCGTGTGGCGCCGTTCGGCAAGGGCCCGGGTGGTCAGCAGGTCATGCCCCAGCAGGAGGCAGCTGGACAGCCCCTCGGCGAGCACCAGCAGCAGGAGGAGCAGACCGATATTCACCGCCACGAGGCGGATCAGTTTATTGAACGTTCGGGTGGGCGGGCTTCCCATGCACGACTCCGTCACGGCCCGCCCGCTGAACGGCCGGCACCTCACTACGGCGAAGGCCGGGAAACGGCCACAGGCCGCTCCCCGGCTGAGTGCATAGTATAACCGACTTTTCCTGCAATCGTCTCGTCGATCAGGTCATCGGGCCATGGGGAAACGGCCGCCGGCCAGGTTCCCTCCCTCGTCCATCCCGGGAATCGCCTCGAAGGCATATTGCAGTTCACCCTGGCCTTCATCATTGATGGTGATGGAAACGGCCACCGCCCCGGCCCCCGGCTGCGGGCCCGGAGCCACGAGGATATCGTCGCCACCGTCGCCGTTCATGTCCCCCGACCCGACCCTTGCTCCGTACCCGGTGCCGAAGACAAAGAAATTGATCTCGTCGATGGGCGTCACCGTCGAACCGTCGTAGTCGAAGCCGCGAATGTGGCTGGGAAATGACGGGCTGGGCCCGGGCGCGGTGATCATCTCGGCGATCCCGTCGGCGTCGATATCGCCACAGGCCACGTTGACGCCCCAGCGCGGCGTGTTGTAGGCGAAGTAGCTCACCGCCGGCATGGCCTCGGCCGCCCCGCCATCCACGTTCCAGCCGCGAACGTGGGGGCCGAACACCGCTCCCGGCCCGGCGCCGGTGACGATCTCGTCATACCCGTCCCCGTCCAGGTCTCCGGCCGCCACATTGACGCCCCAGCGCAGCGTGCCGTAGGCGAAGTAGGAGACGCCGTTCATCGGTACCACCGGTGCGGTCCCGTCATAGTCGAAGGCCCGCACGTGGGGACCGAACACCGCCCCCGGCCCGGCGCCGGTGACGATCTCATCGTACCCGTCACCGTCGAAATCTCCGGCGGCGACGTTGACCCCCCAGCGCGGTGTGCCGTAGGCCAGGAAACTCAGGCCGGGCAGGGGCGTGCCGTCCACTTCGAACCCCCGCACGTGGGGGCCGAACACCGGCCCCGGCCCGGCGCCGGTGAGGATCTCATCATACCCGTCGCCGTCGAGGTCTCCGGCGGCCACGTTGGCCCCGTAACGGGGCACGGCGTACGGGGTGATCTCCGGCCCGATGGGCCGGCCGTAGGGGTCGAAGGCCCGCACCACCGGGCGGTTGTCCTCACCCGGGCCCGGCGCCACCGCGATCCCCTCGTCGCCCATGATCTTGCAGAGCACCTTGAGCCCGGGGTCGAGGACGACCCGGGTGGGCTCGGCCGGTACGTTGATGATGAAGGTCTCGCTCTGCTGGTCCACCTGGACGGTGGTCTCCACGCTGCCCGCCGGGGTCTCGATGAGCAGGTCAAGCGGCATGTCGAACAGCGGGGTGACGGCATCGACCTCCTGCACCTGCTCGATGGTGACGTAGAGGTTGCCGGCGGACGTGTTCCAGCCGACCCGGTACTCGGGGTAGCCGGCCATGTAGACCCACTGGTCGAAGAACCAGTCCCAGTCCTCGCCGGTGACGTCCTCGATCACCTGCTGGAAATCGGCGGTGACCGCGGCATCGTAGCGGTAGCGGTCGGCCCACTCGCGGAAGATATCGACGAAGGTGTCGTAGCCCTTCAGCGAGCGGATCATGTGCAGGATCCAGGCGCCCTTGCGGTAGACCGTGCCGCCCCACATGAAATCGGGATCGTAGATGGGGAAGCGCCCCTCGTAGAACGCCTCGTACTGGAAGTAGTCCCAGCGGTTGTCGATCATCTGGAAGCGGAAGGCCTCATCGCCGTAGAAATGCTCGGTGAACAGGGCGTCGAAATAGGTGGCGGCCCCCTCGTTGAGCCAGATGTCCATCCAGGTGCCGCAGGTCACCAGGTCGCCCCACCACTGGTGGGCCAGCTCGTGGGCCACGGTGGGCTCGTAGGCCCGGTCGCCGGTGACCCACTGGGGGCTCCAGGTGCAGATGGTCTCGTTCTCCATCGCCCCGCCGAAGGGCGCCACGGCGTGGCCGTAAGTATTGAAGGGATAGTGCTCGAACACCGTTTCGTAGAAATCCATCATCGCCGGGACGTTGGCCCAATCGTAAACAGCGTCATCGTAGTGACCGGGGTAGACGAAGTACTTGATCGGGATGCCGCTCGAGGAGGTCTGCTCGAAGGTGCGGTAATCGGAAACGGCCACCGACACGAGGTAGGTGGGAATCGGGTAATCGAGATAGTAGCTCGTGGTGCTCGTACCGTTGCCGTTGTCCACGATTCCCTGCAGGTCGCCGTTGGAGGCCACCAGCAGGTCCGAGGGGGCGGTGATGTGGCAGCGGTACCAGTCGGCCTTGTCGTCCGGCACGTCCCGGCAGGGGAACCAGTCCCGGGCGTCTTCCGGCTGGCCGTGGGTGTAGGCGATGCCCCCATTGCTGCCGCTGAAGTAGAGCCCGGCCGACGGTGTTCCCTCGTACGAGATATTGTAGACCCGTGACTCGCCGAGGTTCATCGGCGTGGAAGGGGTGATGCTCAGTTCCTCGCCGTCATGGGTCCAGGTGACGGCCCCTCCCCCGTTCTCGGTCACCCCGGTGACCGTAAGACCGACAAAATCGAGGCTGAACAGGGTCAGGCCGGCCGCTGTGCTCTCGATCCCCACGTCGCAGACGGCGGCGATGCTCGAGGTGTCGAAATCAAGGACGAGCGTCAGGGTGTAGGAGCGGGCGTCGTAGTTGTCGCTGGAGCGACTCTTCCAGTCCGCCGCCGCTTTGGCAAAAGCCGCCTTTCCGTGCTGGCAGAGGGCCGCGCCGTCGTGGCGCCGGGGCACCGGCCCCTCCTGGGCCTGGACAGACACGCCGCCCGCGATGAGCAGGATAACGATAAGGACGCTGAGAACGTTGCGCTTCATGATCGATGCTCCCTGAAATGCGGAGGCCCCTCTCCCCCGTCGGATACCCTGCGAATTGATGTGCTGTCACCGCGGTCGAGCGGTCGCGGCTGATGGAAGTACAAACGGATTTCCAGCGGTTCGGTTCACTTCGCCGGGGCTGTCGCACCGTTTCCCACGGGTCGCGTCAGAAGGGCAGGAAGTTTTCCCCGTAGACCATCTTGCCCCCCAGGTGGCCGACGAAACCGATCAGGCCCGCGGCCACCGCCATGATGGCGAGGTAGATCCAGCGCAGGGCGCCGGCGAAGTTGTTCCGGGCCTTGAAGCGGATGGCCAGGGCGACGAGACAGAGGAAAAGAACGAGGAAGGCCAGGTTGCGGTGCAGTTCCACCGGGTAGTAGATGCCGGCGGAAACGGTCATCGAATCGGCACGCAGCAGTCCGGACACGGCGGCCGGAATGAGGGACAACACGCCAAAGGCCAGCACCCACAGCCCGGCCGGCTCCAGCTCGCGGCGGCCCAGCACAACGGTCACCAGCTCGAGGATCAGCACCAGGGTGATCACGCCGATGGGGAAATGGACCAGGGCCGGGTGCAGCCGGCCGGCCAGTTCCAGAGTTCCCGGTTCCGTGTCCGCCTCCACGATCTCGAAGTCCTCGAAATCTTCCAGTTCCTCAATCTCCTCGGTGCCGCCGTCAGCGGTCTGGGCCACGGCCGTTCCCGTGATTGGGACGAACAGCAATCCACCGAGAAGAACGCAGGCCAGAAGGGCGCGGAGCAGGTTGGGGCAGAGCCGGCAAAGTCCGTTCATCATTGCATCCTCCTGGCGGTCAGTGGTGGCGGTCACTCTCCGAGATCGATGATCACCCGGCCGTCCTTCAGGGAAGTGTCGAAGCGGGACAGCGGCGTCTCCGCCGGGCCATTGAGCACTTTCCCCTCCAGGTCGAAGATCGACCCGTGGCAGGGGCACTCGATCTTGTCCGAACCGCTCTTGTGCTCGACAGTGCACTGCTGGTGGGTGCAGGTGGGATCAAACCCGATCACCGATTCCTCGCTGTCGCGAATGAACATCACCGTCTTGCCCTTGAGCTTCAGGGTCATTGAGGCGCCCACCTCTTTCAGTTTTTCCAGCTTGTCCAGGCCAATGGCCAGCTTGCCCGCCCGGGCCATCCGGGCCGGCCAGAAGAACAGGGCCGCGGCGGCTGCGCCGATCGATTTCAATACCGCACGTCTCTTCATGAATTATCCGCTCCAAAGAATTCAGACATTTCCCGTCATTTTTGTGGAGATAAGAATCACATATTGCCATCTCTTTTTCAAGTTGGGAAGGTCCGTCAGAAGCTCCCGCCGCTAACGCTGCCGCCATTGGCCAGGGCCAGGTCGGAGAAGGCGTCGAAGTCCACAGCGCCGGGCACAACAGTACCGCCGTCAAAACGCCATGAACGAAGGTGCGCCGGCTGACCCGGGTCCGGCCCGGGCATGGTGAGGACTTCGTCCGTCCCGTCGCCGTCGAGATCGCTGCAGGCGACACGGGCCCCGTAGAGCGCCCCGTCGTAGGCGAACCAACTGACACCGGCGATGGCTGCGGCCGAGCCGCTGCCGTCCCAGTCCCAGCCCCTGACGTGCGGGCCGAAAACAACCCCCGGCCCCGGGCCGGTGACGATCTCGTCGATGCCGTCGCCATCGATGTCCCCGCAGGCCACGTTGACGCCGAACTGGTTGGTCCCGTAAGCGAAAAAGCTCACCGTGCCGATGGCGGCGATGGTATTGTCGTCGTAGTTCCAGCCGCGCACATGAGGACCATACACTGAGCCCGGCCCGGCGCCGGTGACGATTTCGTCGTAGCCGTCGCCATCGATATCGCCGCAGGACACGTTGGCACCCCATTTGGGCGTAGCGTAGGCGAAGTAGCTGATCGCACCGATGGAGGAAGGCGCCCCACCGTCCACGTTCCAGCCGCGAACGTGGGGGCCGAACACCGCGCCCGGGCCGGCGCCGGTGACGATTTCATCGTACCCGTCACCATCGATGTCGCCGCAACTGACGTTGACACCATACTTGTTCGTGCCGTAGGCCATGAAGCTCACACCGCCCACCGGTGACCCGGCCGGACTGAAGGCCCGCACGTGGGGACCGAAGACGGCGCCGGGGCCGGCGCCGGTGAGCACTTCGTCATGGCCGTCCCCGTCGAGGTCGCCGGCGGCGAGGTTGACGCCCCAGGCCGGCGTGCCGTAAGCCGACCACTCGGCCGCCGGCTGACCGGGGTTCTGCATGCTGAACATGCGCACCAGCGGCGGGTTTTCGGAAGACGGCCCCGGGCCCACCGCCACCAGCGTCGTATCCGTCGGCACCAGGGCGATGTCGCGAACGGTGGCCTGTTCCCAGGTCACCGGCACGTCGGTCAGCGTCTGCGACTGGTAGCCCGGCGCGCTGTAGGTCACGTCATAGGTGCCGGTATACAGAGGACGGACGTAATCGCCGAAGTCCGGATCGGTTTTCACCGGGGTGGGCATGTCGATACCGGCCACGGTGATCTCGGCGGCCACCGGGCCGCCGGTCAGCGCGTCGGTCACCGTCCCCACCAGCCCCTTGCCGCAGAGGTCAATGTGGTAGAGCATCGACTCCCGATTGTCGTCCCAGTAATCGTCGATCTGGGAGGCCGGCGGTGCCGAGGGGTTGGACAGTTCGATGATCACGTCGTAATCGGCATACCAGTAGTAATTCCAGTCCTGCATGCTGCCGTGGGTCATGTACCACTCGACGCCCCGGGTCACACCGTCCTCGAAGGAAGTGCTGTTGTACATCGGCTCGTTGCGCATGGCGTAGCCGAGGGCCATGTTGTAAAAGACCGTGTCGTCGGGGTTGTAGGCCCAGGTGGAGTCCCAGGGGTAATTGACCACCCGCGCCCCGGTGTGAAAGTTGGCCGAGAGAACGAAATGGCGCGTCTCCTGCCACAGCATCATCAGTTGGGTCTCGGTACCCCGGCCGTCGGGCGTGTTCACAGGGTCCTCGATGAAATCGGGGAAATCCCGGTTGAGATCCCGGCCCTGCGCGTTATAGCGCGAGCCGGAGACGTAGCCATCGGGGTTCATCAGCGGCATGATGAAAATCTCGCGGTTGTCCACCAGGGCCGTGATCTCGGGGTCGCTCCCGTAGTTCATCAGCAGGTGCTCGATGAGGTTGAGCAGCAGCGGTACGCAGAGCGTCTCGTTGCCGTGCATCGTGCCGATGTACTTGAACTCGGGCTCCGCCTCCTCGACCCCCGCGTTGTCACTGACCTTGGCCACCCAGAGGTCACGGCCGTTGGTCGATTGGCCGATGCTGAACACATCCACCAGGCCGGGGTAGGCGCTCTCCAGGCCCAGCAGCCAGGCCTCCATTTCGCCGAACGTGGGATAGCTGGTCCACTCCCGGCCCGGAGCGGGGATAAACCCCTGCTGGCCGATGGTCTCGAGATACTGCCGGCTCGTATCCACAATGGGATGAACGGAAAACCCTTCCGCCATCACCTTCAGCCGCTCTCCGGAGGTGAGGTAGGCCTCGGCATATTGCCCCGGACGGACGGTGGTGATATCGAGGCCCATTCCGGCCAGGGCTTCGACGTCGGCGATACCGCTCACCGGGATGCGGACCAGGTCGGGCTCTTCACCGTGAACCAGGGTGCCGGCGGCAGCGGGCAGAACGGCGGCGGCCGCCGCCAGGATGATGGCCGACAGGAAAACGCGTATGGATCTCTGATGATGGCTCAACTTCGAACTCCTCGTGAGCCGCCGTACGGCGGTGGTTCCATGACGGGCGGTATTCTAGCAGGACGGGTCTCCCGGCCAAAGAAGAAAATCAGCTTCGCGGGGTGAGGAGGAACCAGCGCATCTGCCCGGGCCTTTCCTCGCTGATCAACCGCAGCAGGTATTTCCTGAGCAGGACGGCATGCAGGCGGGGAACGGGGAAGGGATAGTCCTCCACCGTTCGCGGTTCGGAGACAATCTGTTCGATCTCGTGGGTTTTCGTGAACCGCTCGACAAGGAGGTCACCGATCTGCCGAAAAATGAAGTCGTGCAACTCTACGAGAATGTGAACCTTGGAGATTTCCGGGATCACGAAGGGGTCGAGCAGCAGGCTTTCCGCTCCCTCGACGTCCATGACCACGAGGCCGTTGGTGCTGCGGCTGAAACAGTTGGAAAAGGCGGGTATGTCACACAGCCCGTGGATGATGACCCGGGTCTGCACCCCGTTGACCTGCGCCATGCGGCGGATGCAGTGCCGGCCCTCCTCGTCTGACTCGAACGCGATCACGCCCGCATGAGGCATGCGCCGGGCCAGGCCAACGGCATAGTATCCTTCTCCGGCGCCCACGTTGACCACGAAGTCGAAGTTCCGCTCGCTGAGCCTCTCGATGACGCCATGCAACTCTTTTTCATAGGTACCGAGGATCTTGGGGTAGTACTGGCTGCCCACGCTCACGCCGAGGTACTTCATCCCGGCAAAGGGACCCGAGTAGACCTGGAGTTTCGTCATCTGCTGGATCAGCCGGTAGACGAAGTAGCTGGGGTGCAGGTAGCTGAGGCGGTGCCGCAGGGGCATGGACATGACCGTTCCTCGGGCGGAAGCGTTCTTCGTTCAAAAAGCCACCCTGGGCCACCATGACCCCGGCGGTGATCCCGGCGGCAGAGCTGCCGGACGCGGGCTATTATACGTACCGCTGCCAGTGCCGGCCAACCTTTTCCTTTATGAATCCGTAACTTGTGCCGATACCTGTTGGAAATGCGAACCTGTGCCGTGAGCGGCAGCGTATCGTCACGGCCATCGGAGAACGGCCTGATGAGAATGAGGACCATCCCAGCCCTGGTGGTTGTACTGATCACGATCTGCGCAATGCCCCCGGGGCTCGGGGCCGCGACCCTGCTCGTCCCCGGCGACTACCCCACGATCCAGTCGGCGATCAAGGACGCCGCCCCCGGCGACGAAGTGCTCGTGGAGAACGGCATTTACAGCGGCTTTGAAAATCACAACCTCGATTTTCTGGGCAAAGCGATCACCGTGCGGGCCCTGGGCAGCGAACCGGGTGACTGCGTAATCGACTGCCAGGGCGGCAGCGGTGAGCACCGCGCTTTCCGTTTTTCCGGCAGCGAGGGACCGGGCTCGGTGGTCGCCGGATTTACCATTCGCAACGGCCTGGCCACGGGCGGCGGCGCGATTCGTTGTGAAACCGGGGCTGCACCAACGATCACCGGCTGCGTCTTCGAGAACAACGGCACGCACGGCAGCGCCAACGGCGGGGCGATTTACGCCGACAGCGGGCCGACCATCTCCGACTGCCGCTTCGAGGGGAACCGGACACCCGGCGGCGGCGGCGGGGCCATCTACTGCGAGTCGGGATCGCCGACGATCACCGGCAACACCTTCGAAGGCAACGAGGCCGTCTACGGCGGTGCGCTCCTGCTGCGCAGCGCCGTCAACGCCCAGATCTCGGAAAACCGGATCAGCGCTTCGGACGCCGTGCGCGGCGGCGCCATCTACCTGCACGTCACCATCGGTTGCCTGATCAACGGGAACGTGATCGACAACAATCTCGCCGACTGGGGCGCCGGCATCTACCTCGAGGGGTGCCAAGGTGCGGCCATCGAGGGGAACATCATCTCCGGGAACAAGGCCCTGGTCTACGGCGGTGCGATTCACGCCCGGGAAGAGTGCCAGGCCGAGCTGCGGCGCAACACCATCGTCGACAACCTGGTCAGCTCGTCCCTGGGCGCCGGGGGCGGGCTCGCCGCGGGCTGGGGTTCGACGGTGCACGTGGACAACTGCATCTTCTGGAACAACAGCGCCGCCATCGGGCCGGCCATCGCCGCGCTGGAGGAACCGGCGAACAGCCTGTCCATCGATTGCTCGGACGTGGACGGCGGGCAGGAGGCCTGTGCCATCGGCCCCGGTTCCAGCCTCGAATGGGGCACGGGGATGTTCGACGCCGACCCCATGTTCTGCAACCCCGTGGAAGGGGATTACGGCCTGGACCAGCACTCGCCCTGCACCGCCGAGGCGCAGCCGGCGTGCGGGAGGGTCGGCAGCCGGGATGCCGGGTGTGCCGGGCAGGTCTTCTCCGTGTCGCTGGCCTGCGTTCCGGACAGCGGCACCCTCGTCTTCCAGACGATGATGAGCATGGATGTGACCAACCTCTGCGTCAGTCAGTTCCGCAGGATCGCCGGGCGTCTGGACGTGGAGCGGGCCGATGGCAGCATGCTCACCTACTGGCGCCACGGGTGGCTGAACCTGCCGGCGGGCACGAACTATGCCCGGAGCTGGCCGCTGCTGCTGCCGCCGCGGCCGTCGATGGTGGGAGCCAACACGTTCTTCCTCGTCGGAGAGGACGTCACGCCGCCGCCTTACAATCTCCCGCCCTACTGGCCGGCCGGGGAAACCCAGGTCGACACCTGCACGGTCACCGCCACACTTCCCTGACCGGCGCTTCAGCGAGACCGAAGCTGCTCTTCCTCGAAGGGCTCGATGTGCACCACCACGTCCACCACGCCCGGACCGTCGTCGAGCAGCCGCCGTTTCACCGCCCCGGCGATCTCGTGTCCGCGCCGCACCGAAAGGTCCCCTTCCACCAGCACGTGCAGGTCCACCTGGGTGCCGCCGCCGAAGAGCCGGGTGCGCAGGGCGTGCACTTCCCGCACCCCGGCGACACCCTGGCTCAGTTCCAGGATCCGGCGGCGGTCCTCGGAAGGCGCCCCGCGATCGGTGAGTTCGCCGAAGGCGTCGCGGAGGATGCGCCAGGCGGCGTGAAGCAGGAGGGCGGTGATGAGCAGGGCGGCGATCCGGTCGACAAAGGACCATTCCGGAAAAAGGATCGCCACCAGCACCGCCAGGGCCACCGGGATCGAACTGAGCGCGTCGCTGCGCTGGTGCCAGGCATTGGCGGTGAGCGCCGGGGAAGTGATCCGCCGGCCGGCAGCCCGCGTGTAGTGGTACAGCGCCTCCTTGAAGGCGATGGAGATGACGGCCCCGGCCAGGGCGAGCCAGCCCGGGGCGGTGGTCTCGGCATCGTGCAGGGAAGTGAGGGCACGGTAGCCGATGCCCACGGCCGCCGCGGCGAGAAAGAGGCCGATGGCGGCGCTGACCATGGTCTCGATCCGCTGGTGGCCGTACGGATGGTCCTCGTCCGCCGGTGCGGACCAGTATTTCACACCAATGAGCAACGCCAGGTCGGTACCCATGTCGGAGAGGCTGTGCACCGCGTCGGCCACCAGCGCCTGGCTGTGGCCGATCACGCCCAGAACGAATTTCACGCCGGCGAGCAGGACGTTGACCGCCATGCCCGCCAGGGTCACCCGCCGGACCACCGACGCGTTCGCTGACAAGTCCCTGCTCATACCGTGCGGATCACCTGTTCCGTCATTCCTCGAGGAAGGCCACGTTGACACCGTAGCCAACCTCCGCGGCCGGCCATGCCAGGAAGTCGATACCGTCCATGGCGTCAAGCACCGCACCGTCGTAGTTCCAGCCGCGGACCCGGGCAGTGAAATCCTCACCCGGCCCCAGACCGGTGAGGATCTCGTCGATGCCATCGCCGTCCAGGTCGCCGGTGCTGACGTTTACGCCGTATTCGGTGGTGTCGTAGGCGAAATAGCTGATGTTTCCGATGGCCGTGGCGGCCCCACCGTCAACGTTCCAGCCCCGCACGTGGGGCCCGAAAACCACGCCGGGACCGGCGCCGGTGATGATCTCGTCAATACCGTCGCCGTCGATGTCGCCGCAGGTCACGTTGACCCCGTATTTGTTGGTGCCGTAAGCCAGGAAGCTGACCGCGGACATGGCCGCGGCCGTGCCGCCGTCCACGTTCCACCCCCGCACGTGGGGCCCGTACACCGTGCCCGGGCCGGCGCCGGTGACGATCTCGTCCATCCCGTCACCGTCGATATCACCACAGGCCACGTTGACACCCCACTTCGGGGTGCCGTAAGCGAAGTAGCTCACGCCGTTCACCGGCGTCACCGTGCCCCCGGCATAACCGAAGGCCCGCACGTGGGGCCCGAAGACCGCGCCCGGGCCCGCGCCGGTGACGAACTCGTCCCGGCCGTCCCCGTCCAGGTCGCCGGCGGAGACGTTGACGCCATACTTGTTCGTGCCGTAGGCGAGGAAGGAGGCCCCGGGAACCGGTGTCCCGTTGCCGGCAAAGGCCCGCACCTGAGGGCCGAACACCGCACCCGGGCCGGCGCCGGTGATGATCTCCTGCCCCGCCTCGCCGTCGATGCCGCCAGCGGCCACGTTCACACCGTACTTGTCCACGCCGTACGCCACGAAGGAGACAGCCATCCCGCCGCCGGGCACGAACCCGCGCACCTCAGCCCGGTTGTCCGGCCCGGGACCCGGGCCGGTGAGCACCAGGCTGTCGAATTCGGCCGTGCCGGTATTCACGAAAAGATAGTTCCCCCGGCTGCTGTCCCAGTTGGAGACCGCCACCTCCAGGTCGGGCGACCACTCGTAGGTCACTTCCAGGGGATCGCCCCCCGGATCGCTGCCGAGACTGACCCAGCCGTTCTCCAGGCCGGTGCAGTACGTGCCGGCGGCGGAACCGCCGACGGTGACCGAGAGGATGCGCTGCACCGGACGGTGCGGCAGTTCGTAGACCGTCCGGCCCGGGGTTGTGGAAATAGTGGCCACGTGCTGGCGGACCTGGTCCCGGTCGGCATCGGCGAAGCAGATCCGCTCCACCACGCTGCCGGTGCTCGAAGCCCAGACCGCCGACGAGGTCAGGGTGCCGCCCTGGTTGAGGTGCACCCGCACCGGCCCCCACCACTGCCCGGAGAAGAGGTCGAGATCGCCGTCGCCGTCCACATCGCTGAAGACCACGGAAGACCCGTAGCCGCCCTCGTCGGATATCCAGCCCGGGGTGGATTCCAGCATGCCGGCCCCGTTGTTCACGTAGAGCTTGAATTTCCCGCTGCCGCCCTGCTGGTCGTTGTCGGCCACGGCCAGGTCGATCCAGCCGTCGCCGGTGACATCGCCCCAGGCCAGGGTGTTGGCATCCTGCTCGGCAGTGTCCCCCGAGCTCCAGCCGGCGCTGGTGGCCAGCGTTCCCTCGTTGTTGAAGTAGACACGGTTCGGCGCACCGGAACTGCAGAACGCGAGATCGAGATCACCGTCGTTGTCCACATCGCCCCAGGAGACGTCATAACAGGACTCGACCTCGTCGGAGAGCCAGGCGGGAGTCGTCTCCAGCATCCCCCCCACATTGCGGAACACGCGGTTGCGCCGCGGCTCGTTGTAATACGACTCGCCGCAGGCCACGGCCAGGTCCAGGTCGCCGTCGTTGTCCATGTCGCCGAAAGCGCAACGGAAGGTGTAGACATCCTCATCGGCGGTCCACGCCGGGGTGGCGGACAGCGTGCCCGCCCCGTCGTTGACGTAGAGTTTGACGGTGCCATCCTCGCTGAACCCGGCCGCACCGATGTAGACCGACACGGCCACGTCGAGCCAGCCGTCGCCGGTGACGTCCCCCACCGAGAGGTGGCCGTGGTAATCGATGTCCCCGGACTCCCAGTCCGGGTTGTCGGGAAACGTCCCGTCACCCTGGTTGTAGTAGACCGCCACCCGCTGACGGTAAATGTCATTGCCGTTGGCCACCACCAGGTCGGGCCAGCCGTCCTGGTCGAGGTCGGCCATCATCGCCCCGGTGGAAACTTCGGTATCCGCCGATTCCCAGTTCGGGGTGCCATCGTAGGGGATGCCGCCGGCAGGCAGCAGGGCGGATACGCTCAGCAGCAGGACTGCGCCGAGGCACACACGGATCGCTCGGGCACGGTGCGGGTCACTGGTCATCTGATCCTCCAGGCGCAGGGGCGGGACGGGCCCCGCCCGCAGGCAAGATCGGTGAACGGCAAGGCACTGAAAATATATCACACCGGGTCAGGGCGCCCCGGCCACCAGCACGGCGCTGGCCGTGGCGGTACCGCCGGCCGCCGGGTACGGCGGCTGGTTGTACGGCGCCGGGGTCACGTCCTCGGCCGCCAGGGTGAAGGTGCTGGTGCCGATCAGCGAACCGATGAACGGGATGTTCTGGTTCCAGGAGGTGGTGAACCGCCCGCCCGGGGCGATGTTGGTGAAACCGGCCCGCCAGGAACTCACCGCAGCGCCGCCGGCCAGGTCGATGTTGATCCGGCCGGCCATGCGGCGGATCTGGCCGGGGCAGGTATTCACCAGCGTCACGCTGAAGGTGGTGACGAAGGGCACCTCGCCGCTTTCCGGCTGCAGGTCGAGACCGGCGGCCAGGGTGTCGGTGGATGGGGCGCCGCCGTTGTCAAAGAGGTAGTTGCCGTCGTCACTGTCCCAGTTGCTCACCGCCAGTTCCTGGTCGAAGGACCACTCGAAGCGAACAGCCACCGGCGCACCGGCCGGATCGGCAGCCAGGCTGAGCCAGCCGTTCTCCAGGTCGAAGCAGTACCCGCCGGTGTCCAGTGGAGTGCCGCCCACGTCCACGGCCAGGATCGACTGCAGGGGCCGCCGGGGCACCACGTAGAGGGTCCGGCCGGCGGTCTCTTCGAAGACGGCATCGGCCACGCGCAGGTCGTCCCGGTCGATGTCGGCAAAACAGATCCGTTCCACCACGCTGCCGGTGGCCGAGGACCAGACCGCCGACGCGGTCAGCGACCCGCCCTGGTTCTCGTGCATGCGCAGCGGCCCCCACCATTGGCCGGAGAAGAGGTCGAGGTCACCGTCGTCGTCCGCATCGCTCCAGGCCACCGAGGAACCGTACCCGCTCTCGTTCGACGTCCACGAGGGCGTGGCCCCGAGCTGGCCGGCCCCATCGTTCACGTAGAGCTTGAACCGGCCGCTTCCGCCGAGCTGGCTGTTGTCGGCCACCGCCAGGTCGGGCCAGCCGTCACCGGTGGCATCGCCCCAGGCCAGGGTATTGGCGTCCTGTGAGAAATCGGCCGAACTCCAGCCGGCGCTGGTGTCCAGCATGCCCCCGTCATTGTAGTACACCCGGTTGGGGTCGCCGGAGTTGCAGAAGGCCAGGTCGAGGTCGCCGTCCCGGTCCACGTCGGCCCAGGCCACGTCATAGCTCGACTCCAGCTCGTCGGAGAGCCAGGCCGGTGTCGTCTCCAGCATGCCGTCGACATTGCGGAAGACCCGGTTGGCGCGGGGGCGGTTGTAGTACGACTCGCCGCAGGCCACGGCGAGGTCAAGGTCGCCGTCGTTGTCCATGTCGCCGAAGGCGCAGCGGAAGGTGTAGACGTCCTCATCGGCGGTCCATGAGGGGGCCGATTCCAGGATGCCGGCCCCATCGTTGACGTAGAGCTTGACCGTGCCGTCCTCGCTGAACCCGGCGGCACCGATGTAAACCGACACCGCCACGTCGGGCCAGCCGTCTCCGGTGACATCACCCACCGTGAGGTGTCCATGGTAATCGATGTCGCCGGACGCCCAGTCCGGCGTGTCGGGGAAGGAACCGTCACCCTGGTTGTAGTAGACCGCGAGCCGCTGGCGATGGATATCGTTCCCGTTGGCCACCACCAGGTCGGGCCAGCCGTCGAGGTCCAGGTCGGCCAGAGCCGCGCCGGTGGAAACCTCGGTGTCGGAGGAGACCCAGGCCGGTGCCGGGCCATAGGGCACCTGGGCGGTTGCGGCCGCCGGCATCGCCAGCCCCCAGAGGGCGCAGAGAAGAAGGATGGTCATTCGACACCGAAGGCACTTCGAAAAACGGACATCGATGATACGTGACATAAAGACCTCCGGTTGGCGGGCCGCCGGCATGGCGGGAACAACTCGATCCGGCACAGAGCCCCGGGGCAAGGCTGCCTCGATGATACCACGGAACCGTTCAGGCATCGAGATCCCTACGAGACAGATGGAATAAACGGAAAAACATGCTAATCTCGGCATCAAAATCGGCCGTAAAGAAAAATGTGTAATGAAAAATTTTCCCGGCCTTCATTCCTCCGCGTGGTCGCATCATGAGAGCCCGGTATCGAATTCTGCTGCTCATCGTCATCCTCACGGTCATCGTTTCCGCGGTCACCGGCGTCACCATCTATACGCTCTACAGCACCGCCCTCGATGAAGAGGCCACACGGCTCACCGAAACCGCGCAGAGCTGGGCCCGGATCATCGAGGCGGTGGGCGCCTACGATCGTCAGCATGGTGTACTGCCCGACTTCTCCGACAGCACCGAAACCACCCTGGAGCAGGTCCGGAAGGCCCATGGCCGTTTCCAGGGTTTCGGCCTGACCGGCGAGTTTACCCTGGCCCGCAAAGAAGGTGGCCAGATCGTCTTTCTGCTCAGCCACCGTCACGCTGACATGGGAAACCCCGAATCGGTGCCGATCAACGCCGACATCGCCGAGCCGATGCGCCGGGCCCTGAGGGGCGAATCGGGCACCCTGGTGGGCCTCGATTACCGGGGCGAGACCGTGCTGGCGGCCCACGAGCCGGTGGACGTGCTCGACCTGGGGATCGTGGCCAAGATCGATCTCGCCGAGGTCCGGGCGCCGTTCATCAGGGCCGGGCTGCAGGCCGGCGCCGCAGGGCTGGCGCTCGTCTGCCTCGGCAGCCTGCTCTTCCTGCGCATCGGCGGCCCGATGGTCCAATCGATCCGGGAGGGCGAAGAGCAGTTCCGACAGGTCTCGGAACAGTCGCTCACCGGGATCTTCATCCACCAGAACGGGCAGGTGCTCTACGTCAACCCCTGCCTGGCCCAGATGTTGAACTACGATCCGAACCGCCCGCACGAATACATCGGCATGCCGTTCATCGAGTTTGTCCACCCCGAGGAACGGGAAAAAGTCGCCGGCTACGTGGTCCGGCGGCTGAAGGGGGAAAACGTACCCGACCGCTACACCACCCGGCTTCTCACCCGGGGCGGGCAGCAGGTCTGGGTCGAGGTGATGGTCAACCTCATCAAGGTGGGGGGCGAGCCGGCGGCGATGGGCAATATCCTTGACATCACGCCACGGAAGGAGGCCGAGGAAGCACTGATCGAGGAACGGAACCGGGCACAAAACTACCTCGACATCGCCGACGTGATGCTGGTGGCCATCGACTCCGGGGGCCGTGTGACGATGATCAACCGCAAGGGATGTGAAGTCCTCGGCCGCCCCGAGGCGGAAATCGTGGGCCGGAACTGGTTCGACAACTTCCTCCCCGAGCGGCTGCGGGACGAAGTGCAATCCGTATCGCAAATGATCCTGCGCGGCGAGATCGGGCCGGTGAAGACCTACGAGAACCCGGTGCTGACCAGCAGCGGCGAGGAGCGGATCATCGCCTGGCACAACGTGGACATCGGGGACGACGGCGGCGCCGTCATCGGTCATCTCAGCTCGGGCGAGGACGTCACCGAGCGCAAGGCCGCCGAGCAGGAAAAGGAAGCACTGGAAGACCAGTTGCGCCAGGCGATGAAAATGGAGGCCATCGGCCGGTTGGCCGGGGGCGTGGCCCACGACTTCAATAACATCCTCACCGCCATCATCGGCTATGCCGAGCTTGTGCGCTCGAAGATATCCCCCCACGATCCGATCGGCCCGGACCTGGACGAGATCCAGGGGGCCGGCGAACGGGCGGCAGCCCTCACCGGGCAATTGCTCGCCTTCAGCCGCAAGCAGATCGTGGTCCCGAAGGTGATCGACCTGAACACGGTCATCGAGCGGGGCAACCGGATGATCAGCCGCATCATCGGCGAGGACATCGAGCTCCTGTTCATCCCCGCCGAAGCGACCTCGACGGTGCGCATGGACCCGTCCCAGGTGGATCAACTGCTGATCAACCTGGCCACCAATGCCCGCGACGCCATGCCCGATGGCGGCAAGCTGACCATTGAGACCGCGCCACAATCCTTCTCGCTCGACACTCGCCGCCGGGCGGACGAGGAGATCGCCCCCGGAGACTACGTCATGGTGGCGGTGAGCGACAGCGGCAGCGGCATGGATCCGAAGACCAGGGACAAGATTTTCGAACCGTTCTTCTCCACCAAGCCCAAGGATCGCGGTACCGGCCTGGGCCTCTCCACGGTCTACGGCATCGTCAAGCAGGCCGGAGGCTACATCGGCGTGTACTCTGAACCGGGCCTGGGGAGCACGTTCAAGATGTATTTCCCCAGGGTGTACGCCGACGTCCAGGAAACCGGGCACTCAGCGGTGCAGGAACACCCCCGAGGCAGCGAAACCGTGCTGCTTGTGGAGGACGAGGAGATGGTCCGCACACTCACCGTGCGCATCCTGGAGAAGCAGGGCTACCGCGTGATCACCGCCGGAAGCGGGGACGAAGCCATCAGGCGCTGCCGGGAAGCGGATGGCGAGGTGGACCTTCTGCTCACCGACGTGATCATGCCCGCGATGAACGGCCACGACCTGTTCATCAACCTCAGTGAGCGCCATCCGGATCTCAAAGTGCTCTACATGTCGGGGTACACCGACGAGGTCGTGGCCCGTCACGGCATCCTCGAGGAGGGGACCCTCCTGCTGGCCAAACCGTTCAGCCTGCGCGACGTGTCCCGGGCCGTGCGCCGGGCGCTGGATGAGACCTGATCACTCGCCGGTCACCGTGAACGTATCGGTCACCGTGTCGCCGGAGGGCGGGTAGGGCGGTTGATTGTAGGGTTCCGGGGTCACGTCCTGCACCACCAGGACGCCGGTGCTCGTGCCCTGGAAGGCCGGAATGTCGGGCAGATCCAGGGTCCAGCGCCCGGATTGCCGCTCCCCCGCCGCCAGCGTGAGGACGTCCACCCGCCAGTTGGCGTAGTACCGACCATTGGCCAGGTACATGTCCAGTCGCGCGGCCAGCCGACGGGGGCTGGCCGGGCAACGGTTTTTCAACTCCACCATGGCGGTGGCATCGAAGGGCAGGGTTCCGGCCGGGGGGGAGCAGACGATGTCCGCGGCCACCGTGCCCTCGGGGTGCCCTGGGTGGTGATACCCCAGGTCGACCGTGCCCATGTCCACCACCTGGTCGGTGCGCGTGGCGTACTGATCGAAGCACGCCGCGGCGTAGGCCCCGCTGAAACAGGTGCTCGCCGCATCGCTGTTCCCCGCGTCGAGGCATGGACTGTCCGACGGCTGGCCCGCCGTTGTCTGGGAAAGATAGCAGTTGCCCAGCGGGCCGCCGGTGAACTGCGGGTCGGCATCGATCATCCCTCCCTGCCAGCTGTACCAACAGCCGTCGGAGCTGTGGACCGCGCCTTCCCCGCCCTCGAGGTCCGAGTGCTGCAGAAAGGCCGTGGAATTGCGGTGCAGCGCCAGCTGGCGGCCGGGCAGCCCCTCGTTGCCCCAGAGGATCGAGTTGGCGATGGTGCCGCTCGAGCGGCGCTCGATGTAGACGCCGCCGGCCTGCGCCCCCCGGTTGAGCCAGACCGTGCAGTTCCTCAGCCCGAGGCCGCTCTCGTATCTGACCGCGATCGCGCCGCCCCGGCCCTCGGCCCTGTTGCCGATGACCAGGCAGTTGGTCATCTCCAGGGCCACCTCGCTGCCGTAGACCCCACCGCCGTAACTCGTGCAGCTGTTCTCGCGAACCACGTTGTCGCTGAACTCGACGGTCCTCGGCCCGTGACCGCCGAACAGGGCCGCTCCGCCGCCACTCCCCGCCTGGTTGGCGACGAAGAGGTTGCCGACGACGCGCATCGTATAGGTCGGCCTGCCGTGCAGTCCGCCGCCATAAAATTCGGCCGTATTGCCGATGAATCGGTTGCCCGATATGGTCAACTCGCTGGAGCCGACGTACAGGGCACCCCCGTACTGGGCGCTGTTGCCCTCGAAGAGGTTGCCCTCCACCGCCGGCAGGCCGAAGCCGCCGTATGCATGATTGAGGGAAACCGCCCCGCCGCTATACGTCGACTGGTTTCCGAGGAACTGGTTGTTGCGGATGATCGGCGTGCAGCTGTAGCAATAGATCGCCCCCCCGCGTCTGTAATTGTCGCCCTCGGCGCTGTTCCCGCTGAAGATATTCCCGGCAATCGTGGGGGTAGCGCCCTCGCAGTAGACCGCTCCGCCGTTCGCCGCCCGTCCGTTGGTGACGGTGAATCCCTCGAGCCTCGCCGACCGCGGTTCGCCGTTGACGAAGGTGAACGCCCGGTTCACGCCCAGGCAGTCGATGATGCATGCATCCGGGCCGTTCTCCGACCGCACGACGATGTCCCGGCCGCCGAAGGAGATGTTGATGTTGCCGAACCCGCTGTACGTCCCGTCGCCCACCAGCACGGTGTCGCCGTCCGACGCCGCATTGATCCCGGCCTGGATCGTGATGTAATCGCCGGGGACGTGGATGATTTCGGCCGTTACGCCGCCGCTGCAAAGCAGGGTGGCGCAGAGCACCAGGACCTTGATCGCACGGCTCAACAGACGCATCTGCAGCATGATGATTCTCCGGGTGAAAGGGTTATGATCTGTCCACCCTGAAAATATACTGTCTCGTATGTTAATGCGTCAAGCCAATATTCCCCGCTTCTGTCGCAGCGGTGGTCATCCCTACTCGATCACACCAACTTTTCGCAGACCGCGCTCGAACTGCGCCTTACGGTCCTCGAGGTCGCCGGTGAAGCCGATGGAGAGGCGAATCAGGCCCGGGGAGAGCCCCATCAACGCCTGGGATTCGGCCGAGATCTCCGACGATGTGGACGACCCGGAGCAGGACATCAGGGTGTCGAAATAGCCGAGGGAGACGGCGATCATGCCGAACATCTCTTCGTTCTGCAGCACGGTGAGCAGCTGGTCCGCCCGTTCCGGTGTCCGGCAGTCGATGGTCAGCATGCCCCCGAACCCGTAGCCCTCATCGTTGAGCAGCGATTTGAACAGGTCGTGCTGGGGGTGCGATTCGAGACCGGGATAGCAGACCGGGGCGCCCAGGGACTCGGCGTGCCGGGCCAGGGCCAGGGCCCGGCGGGAGTGCTCGCGCATGCGCAGGGGCAGGCTGGGCAGACGCTGGATCAGGTCGAAGGCGGCGCGGGGGTCCATGGTCGGACCGAGGAGCATCACCCGGCCGGTGTGCAGGTCCATCAGCTCGTAGATGAATTCCTTGGTGCCGCAGATCACCCCGGCGATCATGTCGCTGGCCCCGTTGACGAACTTGGTCATCGAGTAGATCACCACGTGGGCGCCGAGGGCGATGGGAGAGAGCATCACCGGGGTGAAGGTGTTGTCCACCACCAGCGCCAGGCCGTGCTCGTCGGCCAGTTTGCGCAGGGCGGGGATGTCGGCGATCTTCAGCGTGGGGTTGCCCACGGTTTCCACGTAGAGCACTTTCGTCTGCGGGGTGATCGCCGCGGCGAACGCCGCGGTGTCCGCGGGATCGACGAACGTCGTCGTCACGCCCATGTCGGGCAGCACTTCCTCGAGCAGCGCGTGGGTGCCGCCGTAGACCGTGTCCGATGAAACGATGTGGCCGCCGCCGCGGCAAAGCTGGAGCAGGCTGCAGGAGATGGCCGACATGCCGCTGGCCGTGCAGATGGCGTGCCCCGAGCCCTCCATGGCCGCCAGGTAACGGGCCAGCACGTCCACGGTGGGATTGAAGTGCCGGCTGTAGAGGAAACACCCTCCGGCATCCGGGCCCTTCTCACCATGGAAGATCTCGGGCATCGTCCCCGGTTCGAGGACGGTAAAGGTGGAGGAGCGGGACAGCGAGGGGCAGACACCACCGAACTCGCCGAACTCTCTCTTCACCTGCTGCAGGGCTTTCTCCGGGTTGTGCTTCATCATCGTATGTCCCCTGTTCGGATCAACGCGGCCTGCCGGGTGGCGGACAGCAAGGTTTTCGGCGGACCCTTCGATTCTCCGGAAGTATAGAAAAGGACCCATCCCAGATCAAGGCGGGGCCGGCCTGTGCTACACTCCGAATTCCCGGATCGCACACACAACGGACCGCCGGGGAACGATTCATCCGGGAGATACCGTTGAAAAAGCCGCCACGGCCCGTCATCATCGCCACTTTTGTTCTGCTGACCCTGATCTGGGGCACGACCTGGGCCGCCATCCGCGTGGGGCTCGGCGGCATCCGGCCGCTCACCGGGGTGGCCCTGCGTTTCGCCATCGCCTCGGTGATCCTGCTGGCCATGGCGCCGCTGTTCAAGGTGCGCTTTGGCCGGGTGCCCGGCGAGAAACGACTGTGGGCGCTCAACGCGGCCTGCTCCTTCTGCGTCTCCTACGGCATCGTCTACTGGGCCGAGCAGTGGCTGCCCTCCGGGCTGACCTCGGTGATCTTTGCCACCCTGCCCCTCTTCGTGGCCCTGATGGCCCATGCGTCCCTGCCCGGGGAACGGCTGACGGCCAGGTCGCTGGTGGGCGTTGTGGCCGGATTCGGCGGCGTGGCCGTGATCTTCTCCGAGGATTTCAGTGCACTGGTGGGGCCCATGGCCGGCACGGCGTCGGTGGTGCTGCTCATTTCACCGCTGCTCTCCGCCGTGGCCAGCGTGGCGATCAAGAAATGGGGACGGGAGATCCACCCCATCTCCATATCGGCAGTGCCCATGGGCATCGCTGCCGGCGTGATGGGAGCCCTGGCCCTTGCCCTGGAACGGGACACGCCCCCGGTGTTCGACGCCGTTTCGGTGGGGGCCCTGCTCTACCTGGCGGTGATGGGGTCCGCGGTGACCTTCAGCCTCTACTTCTGGCTGCTGGCCCACGTGGCGGCGACGAGAATGTCGCTGATCGCCTACACCGCCCCGGTGGTGGCGGTCTGCGTTGGAGCGCTGGCCTTCGATGAGCCGCTGACCTGGCGGATCGTCACCGGTTCGGTAATGGTCATCGGCGGCGTGGCCCTCGCGGTGCACCGCCGGAATGAAGGTCGCCGGGTCAGGCCGGGCCCGGGGGCAACTGACCGGGACCGATGACGTCCCGGAGCAGCCGGCGCAGATCGTTCATCTTGTACGGTTTCTGGATGAAACCGGCCAGCCGGTGGCCCTGGAAACGATTCCGCAGGTCCTGCTCCGCATACCCGCTCGCGACCACCACCCGAACGTCGGGCTGCAGTGCGTACAAGTTCCGCAAGGTCTCCTCACCGCTCATCCGCTTCATCTTCAGGTCGAGAATCACGCAGGCGATGTCCCTTCCTCGTTCCCGGAAGGTGCTCAGCGCCTCGTCACCGTCCGATGCGGTGAGCGCGGTGAACCCGCACCGCTCGACCATCGAACGCGCCACATTGAGCACACCCGGGTCGTCGTCCACCAGCAGGACGGTGCCCTCTCCGCACCACGGAGCCGCTTCCGGACGCCGGCGCGCCGAAGCGTGCTCGGGGAAATAGACTCTCACCGTGGTGCCCCGGTCCGGCTCGCTGTCCACATGAATCAGCCCCCGGTGGCCGCGGACGATGCCCAGGGTGGCGGCCATGCCCATGCCCCGGCCGGTAAATTTGGTGCTGAAGAAGGGGTCGAACATCCGCTCACGGGTTTCACGGTCCATCCCGCATCCGTCGTCCCGCACCTCGAGCCAGACGAAGCGGCCGCTGGCGGGCGGTTCGGCCCCCAGCGCGCCCCGCAGTGCCTCGCGGCTGAACACACCGCTGCCGGTCTGCAGCACGATTCGACCGCGCTCCCCCTCGGCGAATGACTCCCCGGCATTGGTCACCAGGTTGATCACCACCTGCCGCAGCTGATCCAGGTCGGCATTGATCAGGGGGACGTCGACACCATGGTTCAGCATCAGGTCCACCGGCCCGGGAAGGGCCGTCTCCAGCAGCTGGGCCATGCCCGAGACCAGCTGCCCGAGATTTACCGGCCGTCGGCGGATCTGGTCCATTCCCGAATAGGCCAGCATCTGGCGGGTGAGTTCCGCCGCCCGGCGCGTGGCGCTCTCGATGTCCAGAAGCATCGGCCGGATCTCGGCGTCCTCGGGCAGGAGCCCCAGAGCAAGGTCGGTATTGCCCAGCACGACCATCAGCAGGTTGTTGAAATCATGAGCCACGCCCCCGGCCAGCACGCCGAGGCTCTCCAGCTTTTGTGCGTGCTGCGTCCGCCTGACCAGGTCGATCCGCTGCTGCTCGACCTGCTTGCGTTCCGAGATGTCGTGCAGGGCGGTGACCCTGATGGTGCGGCCGCGGTAATTCATCATCTTCCCCTGGATCTCGCAGGGGAAGGTTGTGCCGTCCTTGCGCAGCGCTGCCGTTTCATAGGCATGTTCGTACCCCGCCAGCATGTGGTCCATCACCTTCTGCCGTTCGTCCGGAACGATCCAGTCGGTGCCCGGTCGGCCGATGGCCTCTTCGGTGGTGAAGCCGAACATCTCCTCGGCCCGCTGGTTCTGCCCGATGCAGATTCCTTTTTCCGAAAGGAAGATCGCCTCGAAGGACGCCCGGGACAGCGCTCGAAAGAGCTCGCTGTCATCACGCATCAATTCCGTGGCCGACCGCCGGGCTTTGCCGTGCTCATCGGAACGGGATGCGGCTTCATCCTGATTCCTCATCATCACCACCCTGGAAACGTCCCGCCCTTCCGCCCCACGCCCTCGGGTCACGTGCCGGCGTAGATCAGGGCCCAGAGATCTTTTCGACACCGAGCCACGAGAGGTTGAATGCGCAATTCACGACCGGCCCACCGATCAGGCAGCGAACCGTTGCACCAGCTCCTGGACCAGCAGCGCAATGAACAGCGCCAGGGCCAGGACAAGGACGATGGTAGCGGCAGGTCCGTTTCCCCAGCGCCCCATGGCGGACCGACGGCGGCCCAGCAGCAGCAGGGTGGCGGCCAGCACGGGCATGAACAACGCCCCGGTGACGGCGTAGGCCATGACGAGCCAGACCGGCTTCCCGGCGAAGAGCAGCAGCATGGGGGGCAGGGCGAGGTAGAGCACCCACGCCCGGTAGGCCGGCGTTCGATCCAGCGGCGGCCCGCCGCCACCGCTCCGGGTCCCGCGCACCAGCCGAACGGCGTCGGCGAAAAGGTAGGGTACTCCCTGCCAGACCCCGAGCATGGAACTGAAGACCGCCCCCCAGAACCCGAGCAGGAAGCACCAGCGGCCGGCGGGTCCCGCGACAGCGCCGACCTGGTCCGCCAGACCAACCACCATGCCGCTGCCCGTAACCACTTCGGGGCGGACCGCACCGGCCACCACCACCACGGCCATGCCGAAGAGCCCGGTGAGCAGGTAGGCCACCCCGAGGTCGACACGCACCAGGGGCAGCCGCTCCGTACCCCGCCAGCCGCGCTCCCTGATCCAGTAGCCGTAGCTGAGCAGTGTGACGCTGCCCCCCACCCCGCCGATCAGGCCGAGAACGAGGGCACTGCCTCCCGGGACCACCCGGGGCATCAGCCCCTGCGCCAGTTCAGTCCAGCCCGGGGCCGTGAGCACGGCACAGGCCATGACCACCAGGAACATCAACCCGATGAGGCCCTTCATCATCCGCTCGAGGAGCCGGTATCGGCCGACGCCCACCAGGGCCAGGGCGGCCAGCGAGTGGACCATACCCCACGCCCAGACCGGAAAGGCCGGAATCATGGCGTGGGCGGCGAGCCCACAGGCGGCCATCAGCGCCCCGGCCACGACAAAGGACCAGAGGAAGAGGTAGGCGAGGAATCCGAGAAAAAACAGGCGGGGGAACCGGTCGGCCCATCCCTCGAGCAGTGTCGTTCCCGTGGCGAGCTGCCAACGGGCCAGCCCTTCATTGAGGGCAAACTTGAGCAGGGCGCCGGCCAGCACGGCCCACAACACCGTGGTGCCGAACAGTGCACCGCAAACAGCCGCCGCCACCAGGTCACCGGCGCCCACACCGGTGGCGGCGACGATGATGCCGGGACCGACGGCTCGCAGCATGCTGAAACGAGGATCGCTCATTGGCCTTCCCCAGTATGACACGGCACACCATGAGCTGGCGAGTGATCCTGGGCATGCGGGAGCAGGACAGCCGGGGGCGGGAAAGCGGCCGTACAAAAAAAGACTGTCAACCCCTCGCCGGCCAGCTGCCGGCTGTGGCGCCGTGGCGCCCCAGCGGGTCAGCTCGGCTGATGTCGGCGAGGTGTCAACAGAATCAGTATACCACGCGGGAAGCCTCGGGCCGCCGGGTGGCACGATATTTTTATCGGCCGCGGTCATCCGCGACTTGAGGCCTCAATTGTCACAGGGTGCCGACGACCGATAAGCGGCGATTTCTTGATCGGCTCCCGGGCCTGTGCTATAACCGCTCCTGTGATCGGCTCACCCACCTGGCGGGCCGGGCGTAATGAATCGTGAAAGGGTATGCCGGATGCGGCTTTCGACACACCAGATCGACCTCTTCTCCTTCAGAATCGCCAAGCAGTTGCTGCGCAACGGCTTCGTCGAAGGGATCAAGGAAGACGTGCTGACCGAGCGGATCGTCGACGTGATCACCGCCGAACTGCGCAAGGAGGATGAACTGAACGACGAGGTGCGCGAGATCCTCGATCAGTACGCCGACCAGATGCAGGAAGCGGGCGCCCAGTACCACGAGATGTTCAAGAAAATCAAAGCAAAACTGGTCCGGGAACGAAATATCATCCTCTGACGGTACACGATGAAACTGAGCCGGGAAAAAATGAATCTCCTCTCCAGCCTGATCATCGAGGACATGGTCGGCCAGGACGAGATCACCTTCAAGTACCCCCGCAACGAAGTCCGTTTGCAGGTCGTGGAAATCCTCCGCGCCGAAATGGCCCGGGAGGAGACGATCGAGGAGGCGGCCCGCCTCAAGGTCACGTCGCTCGCCCGTGATATCCCCGAGGGCAGTGAGGAATGGAACGTACTCTACGACAAGGCCTACCGCGAAGAGTCTGAAAAACACCGCAAGGTGAAGTAGCTTGCCCCGTCTGAAGCCCGATGGTCGGCGTTCCACGCCGACCACGAGCCTCAGACGCAAGTACGGCAAAAGCGCTAGCCCCCATTTCTCACAGGACTTCGTCGCGAGGAGTCGGAGATGCCCGTGAACACAAGGCGCCCGAGGTCAACCCGGCGATGGCGTATTGTCAATACGTCGAGGTGGGTTGACCTCGGGCAACGCAGTGGACATGGGTATATCCGACTCCGCAGCAGATGGACTGTGAGAAATGGGGGCTAGTCCCCGCCTATGATGTCACCGAGCACGGAGGAAATCCCCTTGCCGCGACGATGTTCGCCCTTGCTCGACCCCGCAGCAGCGGTGACACGGTCGGCCAGACGGGAGAAGGGCAGCGTCTGCAGAAAGACCGTTCCGGGACCGGTGAGATGGGCGAAGAAGAGGCCCTCGCCGCCGAAGAGCGACGTCTTGATCCCGCCGACCATCTTGATGTCGTAGTCCACCGACTGGTCGAAAGCCACCAGGCAGCCGGTGTCGACCTTGAGGCGTTGCCCCGCCGCAAGTTCGAGCTGGGTCAGCGTGCCGCCGGCGTGAATGAACAGTTCCCCGTTGCCCTGAAGCTTCTGCAGGATGAATCCTTCTCCCCCGAAGAATCCGGCGCCGAGACGCTTGGTGAAGGCCACGCTGATGTCGATGTCCCCCGCCGAGCAGAGATAGGCGTCCTTCTGGCAGAGCAGCGTGCCGCCTTCCAGGCGACGGGCGAGGATCTTCCCGGGGTAGGGGGCGCTGAAGGCCGCCTGGCCCGAAGTCGCATGACAATGGAAATGGGTGATGAAGAAACTCTCACCGGCGAGGACCTTCCGCTTCAGGCCGCCGAGGATCCCGCCGTCCATCTTGGCGTCCATCTCGATCCCCTCGGTCATGTACATCAGCGCGCCGGCCTCGGCACGGATCACCTGGCCCTGTGAGAGATCGATCACCACCGCCTGCATGTCATCACCGATCAGGTGATATTTCAATTCGCTCATACTCGGTCTCCATGCTGATACCCGGGGGCCGCAAACGTGTCATTGCTCACTGCCGGCCGCCGGATGGTTTTACGGTTCGGAATCTGCCGGTCAGTCAGGGTGCGGTATTTTACCACAGGCCTCACCAGCCGCCACGGCAGCGTGGTGGTCGGAATCCGGTCCTGTGGTAGGATACGGTTCGCCCGGCGCCGGAGTTCCGCCGCAGCACATCGAGGAAGAATCATGAGCGCCGCCCACCCCGTTGTTCACACTCGCACGGTCCGTCTCATCGGCGCGCTGTCGGCGGCCCTGGCCGTCCTGGCCCTGCTGACCGCACTGCCCGTCTTCACCGACAGCGCCGGGGCGGAGGAGACACCGCCGAACATCATCCTCCTCGTTCTCGACACCCTGCGGGCGGACCACCTGGGGTGCTACGGATCCAAACTGGGGCTCACACCGTTCATCGACGAACTGGCCGCCGCGGGGTTGCGTTTCCACCGCACGGTCAGCCAGTCATCCTGGACCAAGACATCGATGGCGTCGCTCTTCACCGCACGGAACCCTGCGGCCCACGGGATCCTGGTGCGCAGGGACCGCCTGGCCGGCCAGGCCACCCTGCTGGCCGAGCAGCTGAAGGCCCGGGGCTACCACTGCCTGGGGATTCAAACCAATCCCTGGCTCACCGAAGCGTACGGATTCCACCAGGGATTCGACGAGTACCACTACCTCGAGCCCCGGGCCGGCGACGGGAAGCCGAAGCCGGCCTACACCGCTGCCTCCAGGGTGGTCCGCTTCACCGGCCGCCGGCTGGCGCGCACGGCGCAGCGGCCCCTCTTCCTCTACGTGCACTTCATGGACCCCCACGCACCGTACGACCCGCCGGCCGCGCACCGTCCGGAGCATCCGACCGGCGAACAGGACCTCTACAGGGGCGAAATCCGCTACCTCGACGAGCAGTTGCGCCGACTGTTCGCTCACCTTGCCGAAGCCGGCCTGGACCGGCGCACACTCCACGTGCTGCTCAGCGATCACGGAGAGGAATTCGGCGAGCACGGCGGGACGGGTCACGGCCAGACCCTTTACCACGAAGTGCTCGACGTGCCGCTGATCCTCCACGGGGACGTCCTCGCGCCCTGGATCGGCGCAAAGCACGGCCGAACGGTGACGCAGCTGGTGCGATTGATCGACGTTGCCCCCACGATTCTCGAATTGACCGGGGCCGCGGCAGGAAAAAACGAGATGGCGGGCGTCTCTCTGCTGCCGCTGCTCGGCAGCTGGTGGCCTCGTGACCGGAACGCCTTCAGCCAGCTGGGCCTGAACTTCGACCCGCAGCGGCTCGACGAGCACTTCGACCACTATTCGCTGACCACCGGCCGGCACAAGCTCATTCTCGATGCCGGCAGCGGCACCGAGGAGCGGTTCCGCACGGACCGCGACCCCGGCGAACAAGCCGACCTCTCCGGAAAACGGTCGAGGGCGGCCGAAAAACTTCGCTCGCGGCTGGGGAAGTACGTCCAGTCCGCCCACCGCCACCGCCCCGCAGCCGACGCGGTCGAGGACGCCGGCCGCGGGGCAAACATCGAGCAGCTGCGGGCCCTCGGCTACATCACTGACGAAGAGTAATTCGTCTCCAGAACCCTCTCCCGCTCAAGCAATTCCCCGAATTTGCCGAAAAGAAGGCCATAGCGCCAGTTCGGTTGCAGGGGCGTACCGGACCTTGAGGCGATTTCCTGGGGAAGTGACTCGCTCGATGGATACGTGCGGCAGATCATCCGCTTGCCAGAACAGGGACAGCACGCACGGGCCGGGGAGACGGCTCCTGCCGTTCCTGGTCCTCCTGCTGTTCCTGGCGCTCTTCCCCGCTCTCACCGGGGCCCAGGAATCGAAAATCAAATTCCAGAGTCTCTCGCTCGATGACGGCCTGTCCCAGAGCACGGTGTTCTGCATTGCTCAGGATTCGCGCGGCTTCCTCTGGTTCGGCACCGAAGACGGTCTGAACCGCTACGACGGCCACACGTTCAAGATCTACAAGTTCGACCCTGAAGATCCGGAAAGCCTCGGCTTCAGCTATATCAGGGCGCTGCACGAAGACCGCGAAGGGAGGTTGTGGATCGGCACGTTCGGCGGCGGGTTGAGCCGCTACGACCGGTTCCGGGACTGCTTTGTCCGCTACCAGTACGAAGAGGGGAATCAGCAGAGCCTGAGCAGCAACAGCGTGCAGGCCCTGTACGAGGACCGCTCCGGCGCACTGTGGATCGGCACCACCAGCGGGCTGGACCGCTACGACCCGCAGAACGACATGATCACCCGCTTCCCGCTGGTCGCGGAAGGCGCCGCAGCGGGCCAGCTGAACGTGCGGGCCATCGTCGAGGACGACCTGGGCCGGCTCTGGGCCGGCACCGAAAAGCAGGGGCTGCTCCGCATCGACCGGCTGAACGACGACATCACCCGCTTCCAGACCGAAGTGACGCAAAAGCACCAGGAGGACAACCTGGTGAACAGCCTGCTCGTGGACAGTTCCGGCACCCTCTGGGTCGGCACCGGCCACGGGATGAGGCGCTACGATGAGGACCGTGGCGTCCTCGAGCAATTCGACGAGGTGAACGGTGACGAGGCCCTGCTCACCGGCGAGCCGATCAACCGCATCTACGAAGACCGCTCGGGCAACATCTGGATCGGCACCGAAGCCCGCGGACTGGGCCGCTACGACCGGGAACGGAACCTTTTCGTGACCCACAGGGCGAACACCAACGATCGCTGGAGCATCACCGACGACACAATCCACGACATCTTCGAGGACCGCTGCGGCGTCCTCTGGGTCGGCACGCACAGCGGATTGAACAAGTTCGACGAGGAAAAGCAGTATCTCGTGCACTACCG
>Ga0180430_10000068_pt1 | contig 119381 bp, 78 predicted proteins | sample SS_ome_9_FD_132999 | JGI IMG/M metagenome (GOLD analysis project Ga0180430, IMG submission 132999) | Hypersaline lake sediment archaeal communities from the Salton Sea, California, USA - SS_1_S_2 metaG | ecosystem: Environmental > Aquatic > Non-marine Saline and Alkaline > Hypersaline >...
AGGTGCATGACCATACGGCAACGTGCACGCGCCAACACGATGTCCGGCGTCGTTCGTCTTGTCCTGACTTGTCATCGACCACCCCGTGCGACCGGCTGGAACCGTGGGGCGATCGAATCGTGCGCCGCGGTGGGAATTTCTCCGTTCCCCGCCGGGCGTGATGCCTATTGTAGCGCCCCCCCCCAGTGACAAGTCAAACGAGAGCCCGATAAAAACCTATTTCACAGCACTGGGAGGGCCGATCATGTCAACGGAGTGCGCACTGATACGCACTACCTACGCAAGACCCCGTGCAAGCACCGTGTGAATGCGAGAGGCCGCCGACCACGCGACACACGATTCGCGCCGCGTCAGATTTCCGGAACCGTGGGGAAGCGGCCCCGGTGAAACCGCAATAGCCTCCTTGGGCGCCGGCAATTGCAGGCCCGTTGCCCTTTGACATAAACCGGCGACAATTGGCAGTTGAGGTGCGATCATGGTCTTGACCGGGTTTACGGAACATGAAAACCGCGTCCTTTCGACGGCGAACCTAAAGGACTCGACGCTGAAGATGGTGGTTGTCGGCTACGCCATTCCTATCTGCATCCTGGCTGTCGTCGTTGCGAACCTTGTTGTGGGGAAGGTTTACGTGCTTCCCGACAGCATCCGGGGCGGCGACGTTCTTGACCGCTTCATCAAGACGTTCTCCCTTGGTTGGGAATTCGCGGGCGTGGTCACGATAAAGACAGGGCTCGCGGCGGCTTTGTTCTCGTGGTATGGACTGGCTAACCACGTACGCACAGAACGATGGGCAGAACCGGCCCTGTTCGTTTCGATAGTCGTCATCCTGGTCGGGATGGGCTTGTTGGTGTGGGCGTGCTTCGCCTAGCCTTGCGCAACCTCTTCGTTTTCAATTACTTACGATTCCACGACAGCGTTACGGCAACAGAACAGCGTTAGGGCAACTGGACCTGCTTGTTTCACAGACATCGATATGTGTGGGGTGTATCCCGCGGTCTGAGCCCTTGCCTTGTCGAGTTCGACGGTTCAGGACGCCTGTGGCGAGGCATTGGCGTCTTGTTGCACGTTGTTGGCGGGTGCGAATCGGCCGGGGTGTGGGCCGGGTGCCTGATGCCGCCCTGGGTCTGTGAGATCAGTTTTGGGCTGGTAGGGCATTACTCAAGGCGTTCGGGGGCAGGCGGACTGGCAGATGTTGACAGGCCTCTTACCCTACCCGTATAAATCGAGAGCTTGCGCCGCCTTGGTGCAGAGCCGCTCCGCCCGTTGGGCGGAGAAGTAGAGAAGATTCAGGGCCGGCGGTCCCCGCTGCATGCGGACGCACTCCGGTCGGTAATAGGTCCCTGCCCGGACCGGTTTTGGAGTAACAGGCTGATGACTTCCCCTCTGGCGACGAAGACCTCTGTCGGGTGGTTTACCTGGCTTTGTATGACCGCCTGTCTGGCTGCTGTCCTGGTTGGGGCGGGATGTGACGGCTTGTTACCCCCGGTCGACAACGGGGACACTAACCAGAATCAAAACACAAACGACGGCGACACAACCGACGAGGTTACCGGGGAGATCATCAGCTTCAAGCTCGACACCTCGGTGTCGAAGCTCGACGACCCATTGTCCGTGCTCTACACGGTCACCGGACAACCGGACGGGGTCATCGGTTTCTACCGCCTGCTGTACGACGTGACGACGAGCAAGACAGAAGGGGAGGACACCGTCCTGGCGACGGATCTTCCCGCCGGCGAGCTCCAGGCATTCTCGTTCGACCCCGGTCACAACCTGGTATTTTCCGGTTACTACCGTGTAGGTATCAAGGTGACGGTTGGATCGGAGACTACAGAGGTCATAAGCCAGGGCGTGGTTCAGGTGCAGGGTCCGCCAGACCCGGTATTCCGGCAGCCCACAAGTGCAATCGTGGAGGTGCAACAGGGAACCACCGTGACTGTCAGCTTCGACGCGCAGGATCCGGAAGGCGACGTGCAGTGGCGCTTGTTCCTCGCGACACGGGAGTTCAATCCATCCTCGGACGATTCGGATTCCTTCGGCACACAGCTTGAGACCGGATCCGGCAATGCAGGCGTCTATACCCTTGCCACATCGGGTCTCTCGTCCGGCGACTACTACTTGGGAGTTTCCGCCACAGACACGGGCAAGTCCGTCGCTGCCACCGTGGCGGCAGGACTGGACAACCGGATCATCACCGTTACCGGTCCGGTAGTCCGTGTAACCGATGCCGCTCCGGAAGCCAAACCCCCGACACTCTCCTTCCTGGCACCGGCGACTGACGTTGCGTTGTTTATGAGCGAAGGCTACGAGTTGGGTTTTGTCGGAGAAGTGCTTGAGGAAGGGGTCAACGGTGCGATTGATCTGTTCTACGACAACGACTCCACGCCGGACAACGGTTTCACGATGATCGTGATCGACCTTCCGACGTCAACGACGTCTTACCCGCTCCCCACGGATCTGCCCGAGGGATCGTACTACATAGGAGGCAAGATCAGCGACGGGATCAACCCCAGCGTTACTCAGTACGCCCCTGGACAGATTACAGTCGTTCGGACTGCGTCGCTGAACGTTACGGCACCGGACAGCAGTCTGCCGATCAGCCCGTCCACCGGCACCTTGCACGAGGTGGACATCGAATGGACGACCAACGTACCTCTTTCGGCCGGGACAGTCGACGTCTTTGCGAAGACGGTAGACTCTACGGGCATTCCGTTCGGCCCGGAGATCGTCATCGCTACGGACCTGGCAACATCCGTGACATCTGAGAAGTTCAGCAGTACGACGTCTGGGTTGTTTGAGATATCGGTGCGGGTTACGTTCACCGACGGCGTTACACCGCAGAAAACCGAGACCGCTCCGCAGTTCGTACGCGTGTCTTCGCTGCCCGTGATTCTGTGGCTGGGTTCGCTTGCCGACGACGATCCGCCGTTCGACGGCGCCATCTTCGAGGGCGTCAACTTCGAGGACAACGCCGGGACGTCCTTCACCACAGCCGGCGACTTTGACGATGACGGCCAAGATGAGTTCGTGATTGCTTCCCGTTACGGTAAGCCGTGGTTCGTAAATCCGTCCGGCATCGGACCCGGCGAGGCTTACCTGATCTACGGCGAGGGCGGTGCCGGCAAGCTCGCCGGTGTGTACAACCTCAACTCAGTCGGAACAGAGAGTCTGCGCGGCATCACGCTCACGGGCATTCGTACCGTTGACGATTCCGACGAAACCGACGGGCTTAGCGACGTCACGCTGATTCCTGATGCCGACGGTGATGACCAAGGCGATCTGGTGTTCGGTTTCCCGAACACCAATTCGGAGGGGTATTCCTATAGCTCCTTGGCGACCGCTGGTCAATTCCTGAATGGTGGCGTCGTGATCCTGAGCAGCGACAATTACTCACTCTACGATCCGGCGGTGGGCACATCCGTGATAAACCTGGACTCCGTCGGGCAGACATTTTCTGATATGAGCATATACTCGCCATACACTCTCGACGTAGAGGATCTGTGGATGCCCCGTACCGATCCCACGGATCCTCCATGTGTCCCTGGTACTGACGGTATAGACGACACGGTTGTTGGCCCGTATATCGGATTCATTCCGCAACTGGCCGACCCGAAGTATATCATCCAGGGACTGATCACCCCCGGGGCACCTTGCTCGGTTCTCTTCCAGACGCCCGCCGATTTCGATCCTAACTGCAATCTGGTTCTGGGTGATGACGTCCCCGGCTCGGGCTTCCATCCGGCCGCGGCTATACCACTTGAGCCGAAAGGCGCAAGGATCATAGGAGAGAGCGTCGGTGACGGTTTCGGAACGTCGGTCACGTCGAGCAACTCCCTGGGTGACGAGGGCAGCCTGGGCGATTTGATCATCAGTTCCCCAAACAGGACTGCGCTGAGCGACTTGGTGGAGGGTGTCGACACCGACATCACGAACTCTGGTGTCGCCTACCTGACCAACAACCGCGATCTATGGAGTAATGTGGCTGGTCAAGTTCCGCCAACGCCTCACCAGTACATCATCGATGTTGTGAGCCATTGCGGTGACAACCGTGCATCGTCTGTCAGCGCGCTGAGGATCGCGGGCGACTCCGCCGACAATATCCAGAACATTCTGGGCATCGACGACTTCAACAGGGACTGGCGAAACGACTTCGCCGTCGGAGCTCCCACCGCCGGCAGCGGAATGGGGCGCGTCTACGTTGCCTTTCGTCGCAACGAGGCGATCGAGGGCGACTTCGTCCTTCCGAAGCTCGAGCTGGACCCCGCCGATTCGGAGCGTCTGACTGGCGTGTTGATCAAGGCCACATCACTCGATGGTCTGGGTGCAAGCCTGGCGACCGGTGTGGATTTTAACGGTGACGGCGTTTCCGATCTGGTCATTGGCAGCCCCGACGCCAACGCCGGCACGGGCGAGGTCATCGTCGTCTTCGGCGATCGAAACTTGGTAAGCCCGGTGGACGGCATCTCGGTAACGTCTTTGCTCAACACCCGCAACGCTCTTGGGCAGCCTCGCGCCGCCCGGATTACTGGCAACAACGAGTACGAGGGCAATGGTCAGTTCGGATTCAATGTCGCCAACGCTGGCGATGTCGACGGGGATGGTCTAAACGACCTGCTGATCTCGGCGCCGAACGCCACGCCGCGTTTTGACCCCACTCCCGAAGACAGTGAGGACAAGCTCACCGCGTTCGGTGTGGATGTGAACTTCGATGGGTTGGCGGATGACGTCACCGGTCCCAACGGAGTTCCCGACGGTCTCTCCGATAGCCTCGACGTCTTGAGCAACGCTGGCGTCGTCTACGTTATCTTCGGAAGCACACGGCTGGACCAGATACCAACTCAGGACATCACGATCAACATTGATGATCTGGGAGGCAATTATCTTTCTGGTTTCATGATCGCCGGTCGACGCGCCGGCGACCGAATCGGGGGCGGTGACGCCGGTGATATAGCCTTGGGAGGCATCTTGGACAAGGACGACCGCGGGCGATCCAGTGGCCTTGCAACCGCCGGCGATGTAGATGGTGATGGGCGGGCGGACTTCCTTATCGGATCCATTCTCGCCGACCCGCGCATCGATCCAGCCTCCGGAATCGGCGTGATTAACGCTGGCGAAGCCTATTTGATCTACGGATTGGCCACCCCGTAGGGTATCTGGTCAGGATTCCATTCCAGCGGACCCCCGGCGTGCCCGATGACTCTTGTAGCTCATTCGGGCACGCCGTTTTAGAATATTATTTCGGGTGCCCAATCCTTGCGCGCACGAGCGAGGGATGGGTTTTGTCGGCAAAAACGGTGCTGTGTGGCTACCCGGACCCAAAGCCGGGAACCGAGTCGATTATGGCTGTTTGTCGGCAAGTTACCGGCCGGCGGACCTCGGTTGACAGACACTTGCAGCGACCGATACGATTGCCGTTGCTGGTCGATTGGGTTAGTGGTCGTACGCCCGAATTCGGGAGTTATTCGGGATTGCCAGGGGCGGACCCTGGGGCGCGGCATGACGGCCGGTCGCCGTTTTGGGCGCTTTCGATGGCCCGGTAACGTTGGGAGTTCGCACCTGCGAAGGATGCGGCTTCCGGGGCACGTAGAGGCCATAACCACAGAGAACTTGGTCCAGTTTCCTAGAGTAGTAAGGTCGGCGTCCTCATCCATCTGAGGTCAGAAACCATCGACGGGAGCACTTAACGATGAAAACCTGTAAGACACACGGCGCAGTGGCACGGTACCTAGCCGTAACCACACTCTTGGCGATGGTTGGCCCGCTGCTGGTAGCACAACCAGCTTGGGCGGGCGAGCGCAAGTTCCTAGTCATTTTGGCGACTTCACCGAAGCAGTACCCAAACCCGGCTCGGAGCCCGCAAGGCCTGCCGACCGGCGGGCTGGTCAACAAGCAGTTGATCCACAACCAGTACTTCGACACGACGAACCCCTTCATCGGTTCGTTCGCCGAGTATTGGGAGGAGATCAGCTACGGCGACGTGACCATTGACGGGATGGTCGCGGACTGGCTGGTTCTTCCGTGGGCGATTCAGCCGCCGCTGGTCAATGAAAACGACGATGACCCGACCTCCGGGCCTGGCGAGGACGCGGAGCGTAACTCGCCCGAGTTCTTCTATGACCTCAATGGCGACGGGCAGTACGGCTACGGCGCGAGCGAGGGTTTCAACAACAAGCTCATGTCCGTCATTCGCGACTTCGATGGGGACCCGTTCGGTGTCGACAACGGTCCGTTCGAGCCCGAGACCGGTAGCGAAGATGTCGGACGTAACGCCGGCAAGGACGTTTGGAAGCCTGGTGAGAGGTACCTGGACATTGACGGCGACGGCAAATGGGATGGGCTTGATGAAGCCACCAACTCGATGGACCACGACGGCGACGGCCGACCCGACCGTCTCGGACCGTGGATCGACCTTGACGGGAACGGTCAGGCTTCCCAGCCCGACGATTGCATCTACTTGCCCGACTCGGACAATGACGGTAATCCGGACTGCTGTCCTAACGGTTTTGGAAACCCGGGTTGTGAGGGACCGGACCGACTGTATGAGATATACATGGAAGAAGCCGATCCGCCCGATCCGGACGGATACGCGGCGGCTTTGGCGAAGGTCTGCCCGGCGACAACCTGGCCCGGACCGGTCGACCCTATCAGTGACTGTAACGGGAACATGATCGACGACCTCGACGACATCGCCAGTGGGCGAAGCCAGGACAGGCTCCCGTACGCCGCCGAAGAAGGATTTTGCGTGCCCGCCGATGGTGACGACATTCCCGACGAATGTCAGTACGTCAACTTCTTCGCCAACTGCGTAGAGGCCCTTTCGGGCGACCCCGATGATCCCTGTTCCGGTTTTCCGGTCTGTATACCTCTTGAACTCGATTTGCCCACGCGGTGCGAGTACGACGACAGCGGCAACTACAGCGAATCTCTCGACATCGTGGAGCCGTTCGAGAACTTCCTTCGTCGGTGGGACCCGTGCTACACCGACCCGGACGTTTCACCTGTCAACGCGGGTTCAGTCCACTGGGTCAAGGTCACCGACCCCAGCAGCGATGGCATCCTCGAATGCGAAGACCCCTATCCCATTGGAAAGGCCTACGCCTACGCCCAGAGCACCGTACTTCAAGCCGAGTGGATTGAAGACCCGGACGACCCGGGACACACGTGTGTTACCGACGGGGACTGTGGTACTGGCGCGTCCTGCATCGACACACTCTGCTCGATCGCCAACCCCCTGTACGCCATGTCGTACATCGAAGCCAACTACGTCGGCGATTACGCGAGCCTGGAGCGGCAGTCCCTCAGTCGAGAGATATACGGTCAGCACGATCCGCTTGGCAGGCTGGATACGTGCGTCTGCGCTGACGGAACCGACTGCTTCGAGGCCACACTGCCCGGCGGTGGGACACTAACCGGTGCGTGCGTTGCCGGAATCCACGCCGAATATGACCCATCCGACGCCTGGACGAACACGATTGCCGAGAACGCTCCGGGCGGTACAACACAGTACACTACCAAGATGCGGGCGGCAGCCGGTAGCGGCGGACGGATGTCCAGCATCACCGCAACGCCCATCCCCGGCGACCCCTACGCCGGATTAGGCGACGCACCGTGGTATCCTCAGGCGTGGCACGACCGTTACCTGGTCACCAGCGCACCGGCATGGGATACGGGGTATGATCCCAACCAACCCGCCCCGCCCGGTGGCTATCCAGGTGTGATTCCCAACGTGCCTCGGGTCCAGCCCGTGCGCGACGTCAATCAGGAAGACTACGATCCCGCCACCGACCGGCGCTTCTTCAAGGCCAACTTCGGTGGTCTGAACGGTGATGGAACCGGCTGGATCGGTGAAGATCTGGGCGTCATTGTCTTCGAGACGGGGCTCACCGGCCTGTCCAGCTTTGAGGAAAACCTGAACGCTCCGATCATGCCCGAAGAGGTCGACGGCGAGGAAGAACCGGGCATATTCTATGACGGTTACGTCGAGCACGACGATCTCCCCTCGTCGAAGTATCACACGGAAGGCGACCAGAGACTTGGCGAGATTACCTCGCCGTGGAGGAGTTTCGTTCCCTCCGTCAGCGACGATGAGGATTCGCCGTTGGACCCGGAGATCTGGGGTCACGACATCGGTTCCCACATGCTTGGAGACATCGGGCAGAGTGGCGGTGACCAGATCACGCCGGCGGCAGGTCCGCTGGCGACCGGAATTCACGGAACGATGGGCCGCGACGGTGGCAACATGCTCATGCTCGAGTACATGACCTGGCGCACCGACGGAACGCACTACAACAACGGCATCGTCTGGGAGGGCACCTTCGGGATGTTTGGACACCCGTATTGCGGCCCCGGACATCCTATGCTGCCCAACGAGAATATGGGTTTCCGCGACTACAACCTCGACGGGATGATCGACCAGGGCGAGGTTCGCTTCGCCGGTTCGGAGAACTATCTCGCCGACAGCTACAACGGAACCGTCAACAACGGTGTGTACACGGTTTACCCATGGAACAGGACTCGTTTGGTCGAGGACTGTGTCGAGGTGCTTGACGAGATTCTCGACTTCGACGATTTCGTCGATGCTGGCACCCTTGCCCACCTCTACTCTGCAGTCGGTGTCAGTCCGGGATACAAACCGCTCCAGTACATGATGTCGGATTATCCCGAAATGACAGTCACTCCCAACGGAGTGCTCTCGGGCATCGTCTTACTACCCGCTGGTGCGGGCGGCGACGTGATGAACCTGTCGACCGGGTTTTTCCCGATTCACAACAATGACAACGAAGACACTGAGGACATGTTCCCGATCGACCCTACCAAGGATCACAGATACAGTTGGAACCTGTTCTTCCACAACCTGGTCTTCCAGATCGACGCACCGGGTGAGTTCCCCGGTCAGTTCGGAGATGTGACCGACTACCAGACCAGCTTCGCAGCCCACGAGTACGGACATAGTTGGCATGGCTGGCCGGACCTCTACGACCTGGACGTGTGGGGGCCGCCGGGGCAGCTCATCAACCGCCCGATCGGCGGGTTTGACCTTATGGCCACCGGTGGAATGGTACATCCGATTGCATGTTTGAAGGAGTTCTCAGGGACGGAGTGGATCAAGTCGGTCGACTTGACGACGATCCTCACTCCTGGTGTGCAAGCCACGCTTACTCTGCCTCCCGCTGAACTCGTTCGGGACGACTCCTACTTCTACATCGAGAACGAAGCCCGACTTGGCGAACGCCACTACTTCTGGTCGGCGGGCTATCAGGGCTTTGACCAGGCGGATTACCCGGGATTCGGCGATTCGGATTACATCAACGCCGGGTTCCCCGTCGACTTCACGAGGCCTGCCCGTGGTATGTTGATTCTCCACAGTGACTTCGGATCAAACCCCGACGCCCTGCCGCCCCAGCAAGGCAGCGGAACGCGGTTCACGTATAAGATCATCCAGGCGGACGGGCTTGGCGACCTGGAAGCCGGAGTAAACAACGGTGAAGACGGCGATCTGTGGCCCGGCACGAGCGGAAACACTCATTTCAGCTTCGACACCGTGCCGCCCGCGAGGTGGTATACCCAAAATGCCTGGACCGGCATCTCGATCACCGACATCAGACCCGACGGTTTGGGCTCGGTGGCCATCGACATCACGTGGACGCCCACGAGCATCCCCGGGTTAAGCTTCACAACACCGCCGGGCGGCGTTTCAGTGGCTGACATCTATCAGGTCCGGGCACAGGTCACCGACGTCTATGGTGGCACTGACGTTCGTTTCTACTATACGGATGACCCGGACGATATCTCCATTGAGCCAGCCGGTGGAAACTACGTCGCGTCGCACAACAAGATCACTCCAGGGACACACGATGCCTCAGTCGATTGGGACATCGCTGGGATTCCGGACGATGTGTACTATCTCTTCGCGGAGTTGATCCCCGGTCATGGTTCTGACGGCGACGAGATTGCCGTTTCCATACCTCGTGCCCACAGGAACAACGCCGGTGACGGCACGCTGGTGGTCGACGCCGTGGATGTCTCTCGCGTCCTGGTGACGGGGGACTTCGGGAACGTCTCCGAGATCGCTTTCCGTGACCCAACCACGTCTACAGACTTCACTGGCGTCGTGAATTCCGGGTACGCGATCGAGATCCTCGGTGGTTCGGGTGTCGTGCCCGGCATATATTTCGTCTGGCGCATCGACGCCCAGAGATTGGCGATCATGGCGAACAACCCGTTCACCGCCGAATCTCAGAACCCATTGACGGGCACCGGGCCTCATATGGTCTCGGGTTATAACATCCTCATGCCCATCACCTGCCCGATTGGAACGGATCCTCCTTGTTTCTCAGGTCCGATCGCTTCGGGCATAGCGGGCCAGTTTGAGACGTTTTACGGGTTCTTGCCCTACCCCGAAATCGACTTCCAGAGTCCTACGCCCGGCAATGTTGTCGTGCAGGAGGACGATCGCCTCTTTCTTGGCGGATACTCCGGCACCGGCCTGATAGCCAGAGATGTGCTCGCAGCCCGAGGCGACCCCAACATCCTAGCCGACTTTAGAACACTTGAGCTGAAGACCTCGCCGATTGTGGGTAGCGGTCCACACTTCGTCGACGAGTGGGAGCTAGGCAGGACGGGCACCTCTCGATCTGAAAGTTGGATGATCACTTGCGTCAGCACAGACGGGTATGACTGGAAAGTCAACAGCACCCTGACGCTCCCCGTTCCAGCCGACGATGCCCCCGACCAGGATCCATATGAGCACCTGATCCTGACCGACGGTGGATCAGGCACCTATCAGGGAACCTATAGCGTCGCAGGTGTTCCAGTCACGTTCACCATCACGGAAGGCTCGGTTCCCTTCCAGATTGGTGACTCGTTCACATTTATGACAACGGGCTTTACAGCCGCCAGTCGCCAGGTGCAGATCGTCGACGGTCAGATCGACGAGGCACCGACCGCAGTGATCGTCGCAGCTCCGCTTTCGGGCAAGGCACCGCTGACCGTGGAGTTCGACGGCCGCGATTCCTGGGACCCGAACGGCCAGCCGCTCCAGTATCTCTGGAGCTTCGACGACGGTTCACCCAGCGCTTCCGGCGCCGAGGTAAGCCATACGTTCACTCAAAGTCGGGATTTCACGGTCACCTTGCGGGTTACCAACCCGAACACCGGGTTGTTCGGCGAGTCTTTCGTCGACGTCCAGGTTTTCAACAACTCGCCCCATGCGGAGATCATAGCCACCAGCCCGACCAGTGGGCCAACCCCGCTTGACGTGGACTTCAGCGCCGCCCAATCCAACGATCTCGAAACGCCAGGTGACCAGCTCATCTACGAGTGGCACTTCGGCGACGGCGAGACGGCTGGCACCGGCGAGCCCGGTGAGATGATCTCGGTGTCTCACCATTACTCGACTGACGGGGAATACACCGCTACGCTGATCGTCACCGACGAAGGCGGAAAGTGGGATGACGCGGACGTTGGTATTTTAGTGGGCAACACCCGTCCGGTGCCCGACGTCTGGCACTCCGCCCACGAAGGCCCGGGTCCCGAATGGTTGGTCACGTTCAACGCGATCAATTCCTATGATGCGGAGGACACGCCAGCCGATATCCCGCTCATGGTGACGTGGAAATGGGGCGATGGCTCACCGGATTCGACCTACCCCGCCACTGGACCCAACGGCGTCACCAACGGCAGCGTACCGCATACGTTCTCATTGATCAGCGGGACTGACTCTGTCGAATATGGTGTCACAGCGATCGTGACCGACTCACAGGGCGCGTCGACGACGTGGGCTGGTGTAACGGTCAAAGTCAGCGACGGCGGCGTTGGAGCGTCTGATCCGTTCGCCACCTTCACGATCACGCCCGCGGAACCATCCCTCGACGAGCAGTTCATCGTCGATGGGCATCTGTCCTTCGACAGGCCCGCGGGTAGTGCGATCGCCTCGTACTCCTGGGACTTCGATGACGGGACGACAGCTACCGGTGTTACAGCCTCTCACACCTATACGGAGCCTGGCGATTATGACATCAGGCTTACGGTGGCTGACGCCAATTCTCCGCCGAATACCAATACGACCGCTCGAACGGTCACGATTGCCGGAGAGGGCGGTCCGACACCGGGTCCGGGCGATGACAACAGTGCCCCGACCGCGATTCTCATCGCCAACCCGCATACGGCAAACGTGGGTGATTCGATCCACTTCGACGCCTCCGCTTCCAGCGATCCCGATGGCGACGAGCTGACTTATCTGTGGAACTTCGGTGGCGGCAACACTGCGGCCGAATCCGTTGTGGACTATATCTTCGAGGAGGCTGGCACGTTCAACGTCATGTTGACGGTGACGGACTCGTGGAATGCCTTCTCACAGGCTACGCAGCAGATCACCATTGTCTCGCTGGCGGACAACCATGCACCGGTTGCTTATATCACGAGCGGTCCCCGGACTGCCACTGAGAACTCGTTGATGGCCTTCGATGGCAGGACGTCCTTCGATCCTGACGGGGACTTGATCACCTACGAGTGGACAATCACAGACGAGAACGGCGATCCTGTTGGCGACCCGCTTACAGGTGCTGAGATTACCAAGAGGTTCCCGGATAGTGGCCGGTACAACATCCAGCTGATCGTCATGGATCAGCATGGAGCAATCGGTACGTCGGAGGAGGAGCTGATAACCATCACGGTTCGCCAGAACCTTCCCACAAATGAAAACGACAACGAAGTCGAGCCGACCCAGCCTGTGACTCCGACGTCGAGGTTCTGTGGGTTTGGTATGCTCCCGAGCCTGTTCGGGATGCTCTTTGGCTTGTCGGTGATGATGGCTGGTCGCAGGAGGTTGTATCAGTAGCCTTTGCTGACGTCCGGCTGAGATTACCTGTTATCTAAAGCCCCGGTTGGCGCTTTTCCAAGCCCGACCGGGGCCTTCTCTTCCCACCGGCCTGCGACGGCGTATAATCACAGGCGATGATCCGCTCGACTTCGACATCTTATTCGCACGCCACGATGGCGCTGGGGCGGGTTCCGCTCTGGTGTTACGGTGTCTCGTCGCGGTGGCGTGGCCAAGCCGGCGTTCGTCCGTGCCACCCGAAACACGGTGCTATTGCGAAGAACGTCCTCGCCGGTACCGCCCTGGCGGCAGCAGTTTCGTTCCTTGCCACCTGTTGTTTCCATCCCGCTCCTCGCCGGCTTGCCGAAGCCTCTTTTACGGTATCTTCCGCCAACCTTGTCGCTGTCTCGCTAGCTTCACTTTCTGTCGCAACTTATCCCGTGGTCTCCGGGCGCGCTGATTCGACCGCCGAGAGCTGCACGGGCGCCTTTCCCGAGGTCGCCGCCGTCGTCGTGCTCCTGGCGCGTCAGGTTACGCTGTCGCGTTTCGGCGGTCTTTACGGTCCCTAGCGCATTCTCGGTTTCTGTAAAGCGGTCGGTTTCCTACACCGTTCAGTAGAAAAACATCGTCCGACTGCTACACTAAACTAGAGCTTGCTCTAGCGTCTCTTTCCCGCTGCGTTGCGTACTTGGTACATTGAAATCGCAAGAAGAACACTCTGGAAAACACTGAGGGTTTGCCATGTCCCTTCCCGGTGCCGTGATAGGTCGCATCAAGGCCTTACCCAAAAAACTGTTCGGATCGCGCAACGATCGGATTCTCAAGCGCATGGCCAGCACCCCCGTGGCGGCCATCCCATTCGAGGATCGGCTTCGTTCGCTATGCCTGCAAGATGATGACTACGACAAGGCCTTTCAGGATCGGTATCACAGCCTTTCGTTGCCTGATCCGGACGACGCGGACGCAATGCAGGGGCACGAAAGAGCGATCCAGGAGATTCGTCTGGAACTCTCAGAGCCTCTGCGAGGGTATTCGGACGAGCTGTCCAAGCGCCTGGCAGATGGAGAATCTCCCGACCAGCTCATGCCCGAAGCCTTCGCCGTACTGAGGGAGGCCTCGCGCCGCGCCCAGAAACACCGCCACTTCGATTGTCAGCTTATCGGTGGGCGGACCCTGTACGAAGCGAACGTAGCCGAGATGCGCACCGGTGAAGGAAAGACCATCGTCTGTCACCTGGCTGCGTATCTCAAGGTGCTTCAGGATATGAAGGTCCACGTCGTCACTGTCAACGACTACCTCGTGGAGCGTGACGCCACCTTCGCCGCACCGATTTTCGAGCTTCTCGGGTTCACCGTCGGGTACATCCAGGCCCAGGTAGACCCCGGCGGGCGCGAGGGTATTCGCTCGCAGGCCTACGGCTGTAACATCACATTCGGAACGGCCAGTGAGTTCGGGTTCGACTATCTGCGCGACAACATGAAAACCGTTCTTGCCGACCAGGTCCAAGGCCGGCTGGATTTTGTCATCATCGACGAGGTCGACTCGATCCTGATCGACGAAGCCCGGACGCCGCTTATCATCTCAGGGCCCACCCAAGACGACATCACTCGCTATCCACGTGCCAACAAGGTGGCACAGGAGCTTGTGCGCCGCCAGAAGACGTGGGACCGGAAGGTCCTCGCAACCGTGGCTAAATATGATGGAGACTCTCGCAATATCCCCAAGCTCGATGACGCAATGAGCATCCTGGGCTACAAGGAACACAAGACCTCCGAGACCGACGCCGACCACGACGCGGAGGGTGATGCCGAAGGCCCGGCGACCTTGGGCCCGGATTTCCTCACCGACGACCAAGTCGAAGCCATACAGATCTTCGAGAACGATATTCTGAGATTGCCCGCGGCTGAGCAGTATCGCAGATACCACATAATCCAACACGAACGCAAGTCTGCCTCGATAACGCACGACGGTGTGACCATCGCCCAGGAACTGCTCGACATGGGCAGTCTCTACAGCGGCGCCAACATGGAGTGGCCTCATCTGATTGAAAACGCCCTTCGAGCTCACGGCACATATGAGCGCGATCGTGACTATGTAGTGAAGGACGGGCAGGTCATCATAGTGGACCCGTTTACCGGGCGACTCATGCATGGTCGGCAGTGGTCCGACGGGCTTCACCAGGCTGTGGAATCCAAAGAGGGGGTCCAAGTCAAGGAGGAGACCCAGACACTAGCTACCATCACGATCCAGAACTTCTTCAAGCTGTATAAGCAAATGTCGGGCATGACCGGTACGGCAATGACCGAAGCCGACGAGTTCATGAAGATCTACAGGCTCGACTGTGTCGAGATACCCACCAACCGCCCCGTCAACCGTCTCGACCACAATGACAAGATGTATCGCGACGCCGAGCAGAAGTACAACGCGATCGTCGAGGAGATTCATGAGGTGCACCGCCGAGGCAGACCGGCTGACCCGTTCCTGCTCGCCGATGTGCTCAGCGCTATGAGACCGATCCTCGTTAAGGAAGGTCGAGACATCTCCAAGATCGATGAGGCTCTGCGCCAGTTCAACAAAGCCGACCTAGGAGACAGACAGGTCACCAGCTTCCTTTGCGAAACCTATGATGAGGTCATGGGAGACCTGGCTGTCGGTCGTCCGATCCTGGTTGGTACCACTAGCGTGCAGAACTCTGAGAAGCTCTCGCGCCTGCTCGAACGACGCTACGGCATCGAGCACGAAGTGCTCAACGCGAAAAACCACGCTCGGGAAGCCGAGATTGTCACCAAAGCGGGTGCGCAGAGCGTACCTCTGCAAGGCAAGGGCAAAACGCCACTGGGCAACGTCACAATCGCGACGAACATGGCTGGTCGTGGTACGGACATCAAGCTCGGGTCCGGAGTCGTCTATCCCAAGTGCAAGGTGCCGGAGCAAATGCCCGACGGCAGTCTGCCCAGCGATCTCTACCCAGCCGGTGTTACCAAGTGCTGCCTCTTCTGCGGCGAGTATGATCCACAGACAAACTGTGCCCATTGCTTCAAGACCAAGCTCGACTCGCGTTTTCCCGATCTTGGCAGGAAGGTATGTTCCATCAACGTGCCCTGCGGGTTGCACATCATCGGAACGGAACGGCATGAGTCCCGCCGAATAGATAACCAGCTTCGAGGGCGTTCGGGCAGGCAGGGTGATCCCGGGTCGTCGCGATTCTCCCTCTCACTCCAGGACGATCTTCTCAAGCTGTTCATGTCTGATTGGATGCTCAAGATGATGGAGAAGCTCGGTTTCGCCGAAGGAACGAGCCTCGAAGACAAACGCCTTACCAAGGGCATAGAAAGGGCACAGCGCAAGGTCGAAGAGCGGAACTTCTCTATGCGTAAACATCTGCTCGAATGGGACGAGCCGATGGACTATCAGCGAAAGGAGTTCTACAAAGAGCGCCAGCGCATCCTCGAGGAACGCGACCTTATCGAACTGATCTTCGCCACAATCGACAACACCATCGCAACGACCGTGGATCAGTTTCTCTCGGGAACTTATCCGCAGCAGTGCATCGCCCAATGGTGCCACGCCAACCTCGATCTCAACATCGAGGAAGACAGCATCGACATGGAGGACGTCGAATCCGCCCAGCAGAGCATCCGGCGACGGGCCAAAGACGAAATCCACGACCAGATCCGCACATCCATCGGCGAGTACATCGACCCTGAGGAACCCGCCTCTGATTGGGACGTCGGCGGTCTGTTGCAGTGGGCGAAGCGAGTCTTCAATGTTCCTTTGACCCAGAACCAGATGCGTAAGATGGAACCCCGCGAGATCGAGGATGTCCTGATCAAATCCGCGGATGACCATTACGACAATATCAACCTCGACGGCATCGCGGTGTTCTTGGCACCCGACTATCCACGCCATGCCCTGGCGGAATGGGTGAGGATCAAGTTCAACATCAATGTCTCGGCGGAAGACCTTGACGAGAAGACACGCGGTGAGGCATCGGAGCTTCTTGACCAGCACGTTCGCGCACAGTACCGCAGCCGCGAGACCTCCTATCCGATCGAAAGCTGCCTCGAAAGAGCATTCCAGGACGCATCAACCGACAACGCCGCGGCGGCTGATCACGTCGTTCGCTGGGTCAACGGCAAATACCGCGCCGGGTGGAACCTCGACGATGTCCAGGGCAAGACGCGGGAAGAGCTGTTCGACAGAATTACCAAGCTCAGCAAGGAGTTTCTCGAAGGTGGTCGTTTCGAAAGGGAAATCGAAGAGACACTCATACGGATTGAGCAGGAGCTTGGGGCCAAACCGGAAACCGGCGAGCCCGGTGCAACCTCTGAGGAGACAACTCCCGTTGATGAAGCCTCCGACGATCCGGTCCGCGACAAGGCTATCGAGTGGGCGAAGAAGCGTTTCGGGGCGGCTTGGAACCGTTCCCGTTTCGACGCATACGACGGGAGCATGAAAGACGCTCTGGTCGAGCAGGGGCGAGAGATGCTGCGATGGGAGCTGACCCGCCTGGAGCAGTTCGTGCTCCTGCGACTCTACGATCAGGCATGGAAGGACCATCTGCTCGAGATGGACCATCTCAAAAACGCGATCATGCAACGTCCGCTCGGCGGTGACCAGACCCATCCGCAAAGCCAATACGCCATCGAAGGACGCGAGCTTTTCGACCAGATGTGGACTCGTATCGCCGGCAGAGTCACGGACGTCATCTTCAAGGTGAGAATGGGGGCGGGTGCCCAGCCTGCGCGCGATGCGGCAGCTACCAACCTCGCCCATCGCGACTCGACCGGCGCGGGCTTTGCGGCATCCGCCGATCAGGCAGCAGCCATGCGTGCTCAGGGAACTGAGTCTCGGACCGAACCCATCCGTCGCGAAACCCCCAAGGTAGGCCGCAACTCCCCCTGCCCCTGCGGCAGTGGAAAGAAGTACAAGCAGTGCTGCGGCAAGAAATAGAAGTGGTCAGGCGCGTGGCGGATCAGTGAAAGAGGAGCAAGAACCCATGAAAGCCATCGAACAAGCAGCCGGAGCACTCACAGACGTACTCGGAAATGTGCCGGCATTATTCCGGTATACGCTGTCTGGTTTCGTGTCGATTAGCGCGCTTCTCATGCTCGACGCGACCATCTACACGATGATCAACACGAAAACGGACGCGATTGTTGCGTTCGTCGCGGGTCCAATAGTCGTCGGGTTCCTCCTATATGCCATCAATACAGCCACGTATTTCCCATTATTATCTCACATAGAATTTACGATTGCAGGTCTGATTACGGGAATCAAACTTGAACAGCTTTTCGAGGACGCACTGAAGAAGAAGAGCAAGGCCAGGTGCCGCTGGGATATAGACCGCTGGCGTCGCCGGGTGGGTTCACCAGAAGACAAGGCAGTTGAACACGAGCTGGCCAACTGGAACTCAGTCGCACATTTCCTCCTCTGTACCGGGCTTGGCCTGCTCCTAGTTCCAATCCTGTTACTCGTTTACCGCCTAACCGGCGCATCGGAAATCAACCGGTGGGCTGAGGATATTGTCTGGGATAGATTCTTCACGAGCCTCGTTATCGGCGTGTTGTTGTATGCCCTCGGTCTCTATCACGGCGCAAGAGCAACTTGTCATGAACTCGTCCTGACGCGGGAACTTCGCATTCGCCAGCGGGCCTATGAAAACTACCTTGGGCGTAAACCGAACTCCGGGAGTGCGTTGGAGGATTGGATCGAAGCCGAGAAGCAGATCGATCCTCAAAAAAGGTAAACAGGAAGGCTCTGCTGGGCCAAAAGGTGCGTAGTCTGCCCCGAACGGCTTTGGGCTGTGGGATCGCCGTTTCCTCAACCACCAGAGAAGGCGGGCCACCTGGCCGAGCGCAAGGCGTTTGTGGGAACCTCAGACCGCAGGTAGCCAGCCGCCGGTAGGTTTCATGCATACAGCTTGGCATGTCGCCGATGTTCTCCGATAATCGACGCTACAACATAACCAGTCCAAACGTGGCGGTCGGAATCGAGGAATTCACGGACGGCGGGACCAATTGGACGCTGGGATTGGATAGAGCTTGCTCTATGCTGAAGATAGGCCACATCGAGCTGGACGTACCCTTCGTGCAAGCTGCGCTGAGCGGATACAGTGATCTTCCGATGCGGGCGATGTCTCGGCGATACGGCGCACCCTATGCCCTAAGCGAGGTCATGCTCGACAGGTTTATTGTCTCCCGGGGCAAGAAGCGTAAGGCCATGTTGACCGTCGACAAGAACGACCATCCGCTGGGCGGACAGCTTATGGGGGCCCAGCCCGAAGACTTCGCCCTAGCCGCCGGCGAGATGGTGGAGGCGGGCTATGATGTCATCGATATCAACTTCGGTTGCCCGGTCAAAAAGGTGCTGGGGCGGTCGCGCGGCGGCTTTCTGCTGTCAACGCCCGACACGGCGATCAGCATAGTCCGTCGCGTCTGCGATGCGGTCGGTGCGAAGTGCCCCGTCACGGTCAAGATGCGCCGTGGCATGGACGACTCGCGGGAGAGCGAGCGTAACTTCTTTACAATTCTCGACGGAGCCCTGGAGGCCGGCGTGTCAGCAGCCACGGTACATGGGCGAACCGTCAAGCAGCGTTACGTCGGTCCGAGCGATTGGGGTTTCCTGGGCCTCGTAAAGAAACACGTCGGCGACAAGGTGATCCTGGGCAGCGGCGACCTGTTCAACGCTGAAAACTGCATCAAGATGATCAAGGAGACCGGCGTGGACGGCGTGGTTGTTGCCCGCGGCGCTATCGGCAACCCATGGGTTTTCGCCGAGTGCCGAGCCCTGTGGCGCGGTGATCCGCTGCCTCCGCCGCCATCGATCGCCCGGCAGCTGCAGGCCCTTCGAGAACACTGGGCGCTCAGTCTTGCACACCACGGCGATCGACTGGCGCCGCGGATCATGCGGAAGTTCGGAATCAAGTACGCCGAACATCACCCCTGCGCCCAGTCGGTGCGTGACGCATTCGTCGCCAGCAAGTCATCCGAAGACTACCTGCGAGTGCTCGACACCTGGTACGACCCCTCGACAGATTGGCCGCCCGTAAGCCGTCGGGAAGGGCACGGCGATCTGGTGGCGTCCGGCGCGACGCAGCAACCCACGTCGCCACCGAAGAAGGCGCCAGGCGGGTCTTCTTGACATCGCAAGGAACTTCCTCACACGAATGGATCTGTGGCGTGTGTGACAGAGACTTGCGACGGTTGCATTGAAACTAGGCGACTTTCTTGTCGGCTCGCAGTGTCTACCGATGCTTGTTGGGTCTGTGATTCACGCTGCCACGACACCGGCGAACAGCCTGCCCCCCTTTCTTGACCCTTTTTCATTCTGCGGGTGCCCCCCCTTCCAGGGGTGGAGGACGGACATGCCACGTACGCAGGGCTGAGCTCGTAGGGTCCGTCGTTCGGATCCACCGGCTTTCCCCGTCTGCCCGAAGATGGTCCGCACAGCGGACCCTACCGGGCTACCACGACACCGAAGAGCAGCCTGGCCTCTTTTTCATTCTGCCTCGTAGAACAGGTCGGCCACCAGTTCGTTTCCTTGGGCGCTTAGATGGTTGCAGTTGTGGTAGTTGTCTTCATCCACGTGCAGTGTGCCGTTGATTGTCTCGACGTCCACCAGCGTTGCGCCTTCGCTCAAGGCCCCCTGCCGGATTCGTTCGTTAAGCATGCCAATATAGACATTAGCACGCTCAGCCTGATACGGCAGAAGAATGTCGAGCGGCAGGGCTGGACATTGGTCGATGCTCTCACGCAAGTGGAAGTAAGTGGCTACACGTACTTCCAACCCGGCGTCGTGAGCGGCACGGATGGCGGACTCGATGTCGTCCTGGATGCCGTCGAGGTCCGCCGCCAAGCTGCCCGCGAATAGATAATCGTCATCGTCGGGCGACAGCAGCAGCAGGGGATCATGGTGTTGAATGAAGTCGGTAACGTTGTTGCCCCCCTCCCAATAGAGCAGAACCTCGGCGTTCGGGTAGATTTCGTTGTTCAGCAAAGCCACAAGGCGCTGGAGACCATCATCCGTAGTCTCGCCGCCGTGACCTTCGTTGGCGAAGGTCTCCGGCTTCATACCCAAACGTTCCCGGAGGAACTCGTGATAGTCCTTCTCGGAAGGTCCCTTGGTCATCGAATCACCGAAGGCTACATAGCGGACAGCCGGATCAGGTGTGATGATATCAATGCATCCGCCCGACAGTACCAAGCTCAGCATCGCCAAGACCGCCGGAGCGACGTTACCCGTTATTCTCCTGCATCTGGATCCATGGGGACGAGTCGATCGGGCGTCACAGTTCCCGAATTTCGATTGTGCATGTGTTACCAGCATCGATTTGTTTCCTCTTGAACAAAGCCGGCCAAGATTGCACCGGCGAGATGTCCATGTTCTGCTCGACAGACAAGACTCCTGCGCCGCGTCCAGCGCGAGACATTTCAGTTGCACACTTCGCTGGTGCCGTTTCCAGGAAGGCTGTTACGGTTTTGTCGGGGCCGCTCCCTCACGGTCGCGGTTCGGCTCACGTGGGTGGCCCATGGCTTTAGCCTTGGGGGACACGAATTCGACCATCGCAATCGTGTCCTCCACCTCCTAAGAGATGGGCTACCCAATCCGCAACTTCAAGCATGACGAAGCACTAGTTGGCGACGATGTTGACCAAACGACCTTTCACGACGATGACCTTGCGAACCGTCTTGCCGGAAAGCGCCGCTTTGATTCTCTCGTCAGCCATTGCGACCTTCTCCATCGTTTTCTCATCGGCGTCGGCGGGTACCATGATGCGGGCCTTCACCTTGCCGAGAATCTGAACGGCGATCTGAACCTCCTCGTCACGGGCCAGCTTCTCGTCGAACATTGGCCAGGGCTCACGAGACAACGTGTGCTCATGTCCCAACCGCCGCCAGAGCTCCTCCGCAAGATGCGGCGTAAACGGCGAGAGCAGCAGCACAAATGGCTCGATCACTTCGCGAGGCCTCTGCTTGAGCGGGGTCATTGCGTTTACGAAATCAAACAGCGCGGTGATGGCGGTATTGAGCTTGAGTTGCTCAAGATCTTCTGTTACGCGTTTTATAGCCTTATGCAACACACGTCGCGTCTGCTCATCGGCTGCTTCGTCCACAAGAGCGGATGAAAGCTCGCCCGTTCGCTCATCCACTGCAAGACGCCATATCCGCTGGCACAGCTTGAACAGCCCCGGTACGTCGCGCGTGTTCCACGGCTTGGCTGCGTCCAGCGGGCCCATGTACATCTCGTAAAGCCTGAACGTGTCGGCTCCGTACTGCGAGATTATCCCGTCCGGGTTCACCACGTTCTTGAGCGACTTGCTCATTTTGGCGATGATCCGCGTCACCGGCTCGCCACCGTCTTTTAAGGCGAACTCGTCAGTCCCGCGCTCTTCGACCTCGTCCGGGCCGACGGTTGCGCCGCGGCTCGTCCGGTAGGCGAACCCCTGGATCATCCCCTGGTTGAACAGCTTCTTGAAGGGCTCTCTCGTGGTTACGTGACCCAGGTCAAAGAGAACTTTGTGCCAGAATCTGGCATAAAGAAGGTGCAATACGGCGTGTTCCGCACCACCGACGTAGAGGTCGATCGGCATCCAGTACTTCTCAGCCTTACGGTCGCAGAAACGCTCTGTGTTACACGGATCGATAAACCGCAGGTAATACCAACATGAGCCCGCCCATTGCGGCATGGTGTTGAGGTCCCGGCGATAGCTCTTTCCGTCGCGCTCAACCGCGACCCACTCCTTCGCCCGGCCCAGCGGCGGTTCAGGCAGCGACTCCTGATCGTCCGGTACCGGAGTCGGCTTGAAGTCCTTCATCGGGGGCAGCTCGAGCGGCAGCTCGCTTTCGCTAAGCGCGATCGTCTCGCCATCTTGGCTGTGCAACACGGGAAACGGCTCGCCCCAGTATTTCTGCCTGCTGAAGATCCAATCGCGCAGCTTGAAGTTGACCGCCGCCTTGCCTGTGCCGCGCCTGTCGAGCCACTCGGTAATCTGCTGCTTGAACTCGGCGGTCGAAAGCCCGTCGAAGCGCTCGGAGTTGATCGCAACACCTTCGCCGATAAAACCCTCGCTGAAGATAGCGGGAGCGTCGATAAAGGCCGGCATCACCGTCTCATCGATCCAACCGTCGTCGTTGCCCTCAACCGCTGCCTTGTCCGCAAGATCCAGGATGTTCTGCCCAAGCTCTGTGAGGCCGTGGCGCTCACAGTAAGCCATGTCGATCGCCCGGTCGGCGACGTGCTCGCGAAGCCAATCCTTGCCGGCTTTTACCACCGACACGATCGGAAGATCGAACACCTTGGCAAACTCGAAGTCGCGCGTGTCGTGCGCCGGGACAGCCATGATCGCCCCAGTGCCATAACCCATCAGAACATAGTCCGCCACCCAAATGGGAATCCGCTCGCCGTTGACCGGGTTTATGGCGTAAGCGCCGGTGAAGACGCCGGTCTTCTCCTTCGTGTCAGTCGTCCGGTCAAGTTCCGATCGACGGCGGGCAGCCGCCACGTATGCGGCGACAGCCTCTTTCTGCTCGGGCGTGGTGATCTGCTCGACAAGCTCGTGTTCCGGAGCGAGCACCATGTACTTGGCGCCAAAGAGCGTATCAGGCCTGGTGGTGTAGACGCGGATGGAACCAGGGAAGTCGGCGTAAGAGGGCGGCTTACAGCAATCTCCGCAGATGCACTTCCAGCCTTCGCCGGTCATTTCCCATTGATCAGCCAGCGGAAAGATCACATCCGCACCGGTGCTGCGGCCGACCCAGTTGCGCTGCATGATCTTGATGGGCTCGGGCCAATCGAGTTCGTCGAGATCAGTCAAGAGCCGATCGCTATATTTCGTGATTCGCAACATCCACTGTCGCAAAGGACGGCGAAAGACCGGATGACCGCCCCGATCACTCTTGCCGTCGTTGTCAACCTCTTCGTTGGCGAGCACCGTGCCAAGAGCGGGGCACCAGTTCACAGGAACCTCGTCGATAAACGCCAGCCGCTGGTTGTTGACAGCCCGGCGCTGCTCAGCTTCGGTCAGGTCGGACCATTCGCGACGCCCGGGCGCGCTTGAATCGCGAACGAGATTCAGCGACGAGTCCACACCCCATCGACCGGACTCGAACTCGGCCGTCAGGTCAGCGACAGGCCTCGCCCTGCCGACGACCTCATTACCCTGTGGGTCCGTCCAACGACATTGATCGTCGTAGAAGTTCCCGAACATCTGGAGGAATACCCATTGCGTGAACTTGTAGTACGACGGATCACAGGTGGCGACCTCGCGACTCCAATCGTAGGTGAAACCGAACATCTTGAGCTGGCGCCTGTAGGTGTCGAGGTTTGCCTTCGTGGTCTGGGCCGGGTGGACGCCGTGTTCGATGGCGTACTGCTCCGCGGGCAGGCCGAAGGCGTCGAACCCCATAGGATGCAGCACGTTGAAACCGCGCATCCGCTTGTAGCGGGCGATGATGTCGGTGGCGCAGTAGCCCAGCGGGTGGCCAACGTGTAGACCGGCTCCGCTGGGATAGGGGAACATGTCCAGGATATAGAACTTCGGTTTGCTCAGATCGGCGCCGGGCTCACCCGGATGGGGAGTGCGGAACGTCTGGTTCTCCTCCCAGTAGTGTTGCCAGCGATCTTCGATCTCCTTGAAATCATAAAGACCGAGTTTGTCGGTTGATTCGCTGTTGGCCATTTGTCCGGATGCCTTTCGCTCCTGATCCGCCGCCTTCTTACTCCCAAGTCCTATCGCAAGAAGTCTACCGACGCACCGGTGCTTTCGCAAACCGAGAGGTGACTGGCAGCACACTTGGCGTAACCCCCCAAAACGTGTGGCTGACCGGCGGTTTGCGGGAGATGACCGCCCAGTGGCACGGACTAGCCGCTGCTTGCCCGCGTGCTTGCTCGGTCATCCTAGGGTAAACGAGTTTGCCCGCGCCACTCCCAATGTGGTGCACGAGTCCCGGCGCCTGTCTTGTGGAGATTGTTGTCAGGTTTGGTCGATTCGGTTGTTTGCCACTCCCTGCCGGGCTAGAATGATGTTAGCTGGAGCAAGCTCTGGTTTTGGGTGGTGGTCGACAGGTACTTTCTTGCGAAGCGGCGCAGGAAGCCGATCGCCTTACGAAGACCGAAAGTGCTCTAGGAGCCCAACCGTGAGCGAACCTCCCAATCAGACACACCCTCCCGATGAAGACCCGAATCTCCTATCGGACTACGAACTGCCCCCCGGTAACCACGCCCTCGAGATCGCCGCACGGCGAGGTATAGGCCCTTTGAGTTTGCTGGGGCGCGATGCGTGGCATGGTGAGGCGAGGCCTTGCGTGTCTTGCGGCCAGCTTGTGCGACGTGACGCTCTCGAATGTGACCAGTGTGGTCAGGACCTCAGTGAACAGATGCTCGATAAGATGCGCATCCACTGCGGGCCTTGGTACGTGCACGAACACGTTCGCCCATTTCCCGGCGTGACGCTCGAGCGCATCGTCCGCCAGATTCGCCGGGGTGTCATTGGCGAGACGTCCATCATCAGAGGCCCCGAAACCAATCATCAATGGCGCTTTGCAGTTGAAACCCCGGGTATCTGCCGCTTTTTCAACTCGTGCTGGCAGTGTCAAGAAGAGATCGAGACGACCGACGCCCATTGTCCGGATTGTGGAGCGCCTCTCGGATTCGGTGTTCGCCCAAACGTCCGGGTGGATGCTCCTCCAACCACGGCACAGACCACACCGGCACTCGAACCGACCGCAAACTCTGATACGAACGCCAAACCGTGCGATGCCGATGGGCGAGTCGCGGAGTCCCACGCGCCCGCGCCGGTTCCCGGAACGCCTTGCGACCCGAGCGAACCGGCGGTCCCAACGGACATGGGCAAAAAGCCCGGTGCCATACGTGAATCGGCGCCAATACCGCAGGCATTGCAGCCGCAAACCGAGGAGTTGAGGAACCTGTCAGCCGCTCTGAAGAGCACACGCGTTCCCGTTTACGATCCGAGCATGGAAGCGGCTCCACGCATCGCTGGAGTGCGCGCGACCTGGATCGTCGTCGTGCTACTCGCCATCATGGTGATGATCCTGGTCTTCATCACGAGTCCGTAGACTTGGTCGCGATCCGTCGCCCACCATTGGCCGCGTGAGCAATGGGGCACCTGTGCGGGCCTGTGCTCTTGGCCTATGGACACAGCAGCGGCATGTCCTTCCCCCGGGCGTTGTACGGGAGTTCGACGTCCCAGCCGGTCTGGTCGATAACCCACTGCGCATAGGTGTTAGAGTTGGGCCCGGGAAACACGAGGTAGGATCGGCTACACGGGTACATGGGCGATTGCTCCTCGATGAACTCCACCACGTCGACAGCCTCTTGTCCCACCAACTCAGCCCAGATGATGGGGACGCCGCTGTGGACGTTCTCTTCCGGTTCGCGGAGGTTCTTCTTCACATACCCGTAAGGACCTCCCAATCGCCAGGAGACTTCCCAACGATCGAACGTAAGCGCATCCGCTCGTTTGACCACGAACCAGGGATGGGTTCCAAGGAAGCTGAGGGTCTCGATCGGAGCGACGTACAGCCTGGCTACGGGCTCGCCGCTCGCCGCCAGCGTCTCGAGCGGGACAGACTGTGACTGATTCGGGATATCCAGAAGGTTGTTGCAACCACCCGTCGTCCACGCGACGAGCCCGCAGAGCAGCAAGACGGCTCGGCTGGTTCGTCGATTGTGCCTTACCTCGCCTCGCCGGCGAACAACGAGAGATTGCGGGCTGCCTTGATGCTCAATCATCACCGTTCGCACTGCTTGCTCCTCGAATCACCGAACCCCCCCACAGGCCTGTGCTCCGACGCGCCCAAGACGACGGCTTGCCAACATTCAGCCGACAGATGGGTGGCCCGCGGCTTTCGTCATGGGGGACGCTAATCAGCTGGCTCTTCCCGTAGCACAGCATATCGGTGTAGAGAGGACGAGGCTACACTAGCGGCCGCCGTCCGCACCACGTATCTGCCCCTTTGTCCGATAGCAACCGACACAAGTCACGTCTGTTACCGGACCAATGCCCCGTGAATGGCAATTTGAGTGTGTATCCCACCGAGTGGCGAGTCTCCAAGTCCACGCCTGCCGCGCCCGCCTACCTCACGCAGCATGATCTGCGGGTGCGGACACGTCTTTCGGCCAGGATTCGCCGCGCCAGACTCGCTGGTGGAGGTGAAGCGGGGCTGATCTCAACTGAGATTATGTCTCATTTTTGTTGGAATTGACCTTGGCCGGTGGTCCGATGGAGGCTATACTCACCGAAGTCGATGGTCGATGTACTTGGCGGTTGGCCGCCTGTGGGTTGGTTTTTCGGCCATTGCGGCTTGGTTCCTATGGTATTTTCCTCAACCAAGCGGGATTGGCTGACCATTCGGATCAGGCGTGGGATTGTTCTCAGCGGCAAGTTGTATCGCAAACGTGCCTTGGAGAACGAGTCTCATTAGCGCTGTGTCATAGCCCGCATGACGCTTGTGGGCACGGCAAGGGGCGAGATTGGCGTACGACTGGCTTGTGAGGGTGTCGTTTATGCATCTGCCTTCTCTTCGCGTTGGTGAATCCGGTGTTGTCGACTCTGTCTCGTGTCTGCGGTCGTGCGCAAAACGTCTTGCGGATATCGGGTTTGTTCCCGGAGCCCGGATCGAAATGCTCAGATCTGGAGACCCCTGCATCGTCAGGCTTCACGTGAATGGAACTTGCGTGGGGCTTGGAGGCGGGCACCAGAAGAGCATCAACCTCCTGTCGCCTTAGAACGTCCTCGGTCCTTGCACAGCGGTCGGCTTTCTGCGCTGCTGGGCAAAGAAGCTCCGCTTGGGCGCTGCACGAAACTGGAACTTGCTCTGGAGCGTCTCAAGCGTTGACGAGACACGAGCTTTTCAGAGCCGCAAGGCCTCTTCCGGATCGGCACCCATGGAACCCGGATCAGCTTCCGCGGCCAAGACCATCATCCTCGTCGGTAATCCCAACACCGGCAAAACAACCCTATTCAACAAGCTGACCGGCTTTCGCCAGCGCGTAGGGAACTACCCCGGAGTGACGGTAGAAAGAAAAACCGGTCTCCTGCGATCCGGCAGCGGTCCGCCGATCGAGATCATTGACCTGCCCGGCGCGTATAGCCTGTCGGCTGGCTCGGCGGACGAAGCCGTCGTGCTTGAAGCCCTCAGTGGTCATATCAGAGGATCAGCTCCGCCGGACGTGATAGTCTGTGTGATAGACGCCAAGAACCTCCAGCGTAATCTGTTCTTCCTTTCGCAGATGTTCGAACTTGGCCGGCCGGTCGTCGTGGCGCTCAATATGATCGACATAGCCAAAGCGTCAGGCGTCGAAATCGACGCCGCAGGTCTCTCTGCGAAGCTCGGAGCGCCGGTGATCGAGGTAGTGGCTACGAAGGGTACCGGTGTCGGCCGCCTGAGGCGTGCTGTCGTGGATGCCCTTGGCGCCGAGCCGCCCGCCGGTCACGCTGAGTTTCCACCCTGCGTACTCGATGAGCTCGATGGGTTGGCTGCTTCGGTCGCCGACAAGAGTCTCGACCGGTATCTGCCTTTCACTCGGGCGCAGTTACTCCAATGCCTGCTCGATCCTGACGGGCATCACGAGAAGCTACTCATCAAGCGTTGCGGCGAGCCTCTGGCCGGCGAGCTTCGTGAGAGGAGGGCTCGGATCGTCTCCGCCGGCGAGCAGCTCGTCGATGTTGAAGCCCGCGTGCGTTACGCCTGGATTGACCGGGTGCTCGCGGGAACCGTGGTGCACAAGCGGCAGACACGACATGCGAAATCCGACCTGGCAGATCGCATCCTGACGCATCCGGTCTTGGGCTTGCTGGTGCTCGTCGTCGTCATGGGGATCGTATTTCAATCGATCTACGCATGGTCGGACTGGCTTATGAACCCCATCGAAGGCGGGTTCGCATGGCTTGGTGCTGTGGCAGAGCGGGTTCTGCCGCCGGGCGCTTTGCAGAGCTTCGTGAGCAACGGAGTGGTGGCTGGCGTCGGCGGCGTGCTGATCTTCCTGCCACAGATCCTGATCCTGTTTCTGTTCATCGCGGTCTTGGAAGACTGCGGCTACATGTCTCGGGCAGCCTTCCTGTTGGACCGCTACATGAGGAAGGTAGGCCTCGGGGGAAAGTGCTTCATTCCGCTTCTGTCCTGTTTCGCCTGTGCCGTTCCCGGAATAATGGCTACCAGGACGATCGAGAGCCCACGCGACCGTCTGCTGACCATTCTGGTGGGTCCTCTTCTAAGCTGTAGCGCTCGCCTTCCGGTTTACGTGCTGCTTATAGCTGTCTTCGTACCCGACACCGAGGCTCTTTGGGGAATCACCAACTACCAGACGCTGACGCTTGCCGCTATGTACTTTTTCGGCATCTTGGTCACGATCGGAGTTACGTTCATCCTGAAGCACACGATCGTCAAGGGTGAGGCACAGCCTTTCCTCATGGAGCTTCCCAGCTTCAAGCGTCCTTCGGCGCGGACGGTTCTGCATCGCATCTACGAGCGAGGATGGCAGTTTTGCATTCAAGCGGGTACCGTCATCTTCGCCGTGACAATTGTCGTCTGGGCATTGGGGTATTATCCCAGACCCGCGAGTATTGCAGGCCAGTACAACACGCAGCGCGCTATTGCCAAGGCCGATCATGCGGGCGCCACGGAGCGGATCATGGCCCTGATTGACCAGCCCGACGCCATTGACGAACCAATCAAGCAGATCGACGAGATCGAAACGCGCTTCTCGCGGCTTGTCGAAGAGGAAGACCTCGACCGCGGGTCACCCGAGTGGCAGGAGGCACGCGCTGGTGCCCAGAGCGAGATCGACGATCTGGTGAGCCAGGCCGGCACCGTCGGGGAGGCTGCTCTGAGTATCTACCAGACAGACCAAGCCCACCAACAGCGCATGGCGCGTATCGATCGCGGTGAATCAGGCGCCTACCTGCGACAGAGTTTCCTGGGGCGCGTGGGCTTGTGGATCGAACCGGTGGTCAGGCCTCTTGGCTGGGACTGGCGGATCGGGACCGCCGTCATCGCCTCATTCCCCGCCCGAGAGGTGGTTATCGCGACGATGGCCACCATCTACAACCTCGGCGGGGAGCAGAACGAGACATCGGCGGGCCTTCGCAAGACGATCAGGCAAGTGAAAGGGCCCGATGGGAAACCGGTGTTCAACCTGGCTGTCGCCCTTTCAATCATGGTCTTCTTCGCCCTGTGCTGCCAGTGTGGTGCGACTCTCGCCACCATCAGGCGCGAAACCAACTCCTGGCGATGGCCCGTCTTCAGCTTCGCGTATATGACGGCACTGGCATATGCGGGCGCATTTGCCACATATCAGATCGCAATCCGCCTCATATAGACCTTTGTCGAAGGGTCTACCGCCCAATCGCAAGCTCTGGTTCCAGTCCGTATCGTTTCATTTTCTTGTAGAGCGTCGTTCTGTTGATTTCCAGCTGTTGGGCGGTCAGCTGCCGGTTCCAGCCGTTGGCTTCCAGGGCGGATTCGATGATGCGTTTTTCGGGAACTTCGAGCGCCGTCTTGAGAGGCATGGGGTGATACTCGGTCGTGTCGGTCACCGATGGAACTTCTCCGTATACCTTCGGAGGAAGGTCGTGCGGCATGATCCGGGTTCCTTTCGCCAACACAACAGCCCGCTCGACGGCGTTCTCGAGCTCGCGGACGTTTCCGGGCCAGGGATACTGCTGCATCAGTCGCAGGGTCTCCTGGTCGAACCCCAGAATGTCTCGTTTGCACTCGACGCGAAAGCGTTTGAGAAAGTACTCAGCCAAGAGGGGAATGTCGCTGACGCGATCCTTGATGCTTGGCATCTGCAGGGTTACCACGTTGATCCGGTAGTAGAGGTCCTGCCTGAACCGACCAGCCTCTATCTGCTCCTCGAGATCGACGTTGGTCGCCAGGACAACGCGCACGTCGACCGACTCGGTCTTGGTGCTTCCGACGGGCTCGAACTCCTGTGATTGCAGCACGCGCAATAGCTTGACCTGCAGTGCCGGTGAGGCTGTATCGATCTCATCCAGGAAGATCGTTCCTCCGTTGGCGGTTTTGAACTTGCCTTCCTTTGCCGAAACGGCTCCGGTAAACGCACCACGCACATGTCCGAACAGCTCGCTCTCCAGAAGCGAATCGGGGATTGCGCCACAGCTCACTTCTACAAAGGGCTTGGCGCCGCGTGAGCTGCGCTGGTGGACAACCTTGGCCACGAGGGTCTTGCCCGTTCCCGACTCGCCCTGAATCAGGACCGAGACTTTGGAATCAGCCACCGACTCGACCAGATCGAAGACCTTGAGCATTCGGTAATCGTGGCCAACGATGTTCTCGAGCCCAAAGCGCAGGTCCAGGCGCTGTTTGAGTTCGCGGTTTTCGCGAAGCAGCATCTGCTGGGTAAGTGCCCGCTTGACGCCCAGCTCGAGTTCGTCGTCTACGATGGGCTTTGTCAGGTAGTCATAAGCTCCCATCTTGATGGCTTCGACGGCGCTCTCGATGGTCCCATAAGCCGTCATCATGATCACGACGGTTTCGGGCGCCTTCTTCCTGGTCATGTGCAGGAGTTCGAAACCGTTTCCGCCAGGCATGTTCACGTCGGTTATCAGCAGGTCAAACCGATCCCGATCAACAAGCCCGACAGCCTGGTCGAACGACGACGCGCCTTCGACTTCATACTCCAAGACCTGCAGAAACTCGCACAGGGAGTCCAGGATGATCGTGTCATCATCGACGATCAGTATGCGTCCCTTCGATTCGGCATTGCCCATACCTTGCCCCTGGTCGGTGTGAGGATCGGGTTTCTTACTCATACGTGTGTAGATGCCATATGGTGGCACTGGCTCACCGGGATACGGACAGTGAACACGGCTCCTCCCTCTTCGCCGGGAGCGGTTTCGATGGTGCCTTCCATACCCTCGACGAAGTCCTTGCAGATCGCCAGACCAAGCCCGGTTCCCTTGCCGACTTGCTTCGTTGTGAAGAACGGCTCGAACACACTGTCAGCATCCTCGGGCAATCCCGGACCGGTGTCAGCCACTCGAATCACCACGTCGTCGTCAACCAGTCCCGTCGTGATGGCGAGCCTTCCGCCGTCTGGCATGGCGTCGATTGCGTTTCTGATCAGGTTGCAGCAGACCTGGTAGAGACGACCGCCCCGAATACCGGGCATGTCACGGTTTTGGAAATCCGTCGTCACGACGAGTCTGTTGGCTTCGGACTTGGGAGACAGCTCCTCGACGGCCTGCTCGACAAGCTCGTTGATACCGGTCATGTCGAACTGCTCACGACTGGTTCTGGAAAACGCCAGCAGCTCGCGGACGATGTCCACCATGCGCATCAGTCCGGTCCGGGATTCGCCCAGGTAGTCGGAGAGCTTCTTATCGCCGCTCTTCTCGGTGAATCTCAAAGCCAAGTTGACGTATCGCAAAATGCCGTCCAGCGGGTTATTCAACTCATGGGCAACGCGGGCTGCCAGCTTGCCGATGGCTGCCAACCGCTCGGATGCGGCCAGGCGTTCTTCCAGCCCGCAACGCTGAGTACTGTCGCGTATCGAGACGAGGATTCCGATGATGCGATCTTCACCTTGCCGCGTGAATCGCGTGCAACGAAGACTAAGGACCCTGGTCGGCCGTTCCCCATCTGCGCTCGGAACACACTCGATAAGTCTCTCGACGCCGGTATCGATGACCGAGTGAACCTCGCTCGCCCATCCATCAAAGGGAGAAAGGAACCGGGCGCCGCGAAACAGCTCATCCGTCGTGTCGGCCTGACCAAGCCACTCGACAACAGCCCCATTGCGATATAGGACCTTGAGGTCCGGACCGACAACCACAACTCCTTCATTGAGGTCTTCGAGCACATCGACGCACCAGTCGGGTGACGGCACGGTCGGTCGGTAGTCGCGGACCGCTGGGTCGTCGTGGATTTGAGCTTGTGTTCCGGTCACGTCGGCCATAAGAGTCGCTCTGTATCAAATAGCAGGATCGCGCTGGTGCTCCGTCATCTGCATTCTTGCGAGTTATCCGAACCGCGCCCGTCAGGAAGCGGGCATCTGCCGGAACACTGCCAGGCTTACTTCCGCTCCCTCACGGTCGCGGTTCTGTTTCGCAATCCTGAGGTGGGCCACGCCGGGTGCCATGGGCAAGCTTTGCTTGCCCGTGTGCTTGCTCCCACATCCACGGGCAAACGAGCCTGCTCGTGCCATCCTCAATGGAATGTGCCCGATGGGGCTAACCACGCGAATAGCTCAGTGGTTCGTGTTCCCCACGGCTCAAGCCACGGGCCACCCGACCCATACGTCTGTCAGTCCCGCACAACAATGCGGGGCGGAGCACTGAAACCCGCAAAACCGTGATGCCGCCAGGCAACAATCCGCCGGCTCTCAATATCTGTATATCGGCAGCCCGCTCCAGTGATTCGAGGGCGCGTTGCATTCGGGAAACATCTCTGATCGCGATTCGAATCGGCTGTGGCGTGGTTATCGGAAGGTGCGCGCCCTGGCCACCGGGGCCACCCCGATAGATCTGCACGCTGCTGCTTCAAGGACCGACATACGTAACGGTACAAAGGGAATCGATCCTTGCAGTTCACTCGACTAGCAAACCGAGAAGCACACCAATGACCGCAACAGCCATCGCGCCGGCCCAAAACAAGACGGTGGACGAGCTGCTCACAGAAGCCGTCGTTCTGAACGCCTCCGACCTGCACATTGTAGTGGGAAGCCCCCCGACATTTCGCGTCCAGGGTCGATTGCGGTCGATGGAAGGCCCGCCACTGGACGAGCCGGCAGTGGAACGGATGATCGAATCCATCTGCCCGCCGGATGTGAAGTCGGACATCGCCCAGACCAAGGATGCCGACTTCGCCCTTCAGCGTGACATGGGAGGGGTTTGCCGGCGATTCCGCGTTAATGTGTTTCGGGCGCGAGGCTTGATGGGCTTCTCGATTCGCATGTTGCTCGATCGGACGCCGACGTTCGAGTGGGCGGGTTTTCCGGGCGGAGTGGCTGCCAGAATCGCGGGCTTTCGCAACGGACTCACGCTCTTTACCGGCATTACCGGATCGGGCAAGTCCACGACGATGGCAATGCTAATCAACCTATTCATCGAAAGGGGTGGTTGTCGCATTCTCACCATCGAAGACCCTATCGAGTATGTCTTCACTCCTCTCACCGATACCATCATCAGCCAGCGCGAGGTAGGGGTTGACGTAGCCAGCTTTGCCGACGGTCTCAAGTATGGCCTCAGGCAAGACCCTGACGTCATTCTGGTTGGGGAGATTCGCGATAGGCCTACGGCACAGATGGCTTTGAGTGCTGCTGAGACCGGACACCTGGTGCTCTCGACGATGCACACGCGGGACGCCAAGGGGGCCATCACCCGCCTAGCGGACATGTTCCCGCTGGATGCTCAACAGACCATCCGCACTCAGCTGGCTATGAGCCTCCGCGCCGTCGTCTCGCAGCATCTCGTTCCGCCCGCAACCGAGGGTCAGCGGCGGGCACTGGCGCTCGAGGTGATGTTCAATACGCTTCCTGTCGCCAGTGCCATCCGCGCCGGGAAGATCGAAGCGATCGACGATGCAATCCTCAGCGGAAAAACCGACGGCATGATAAGCCTGGACGACAGCCTCAAGCAGCAGGTGCAGGCAGGACGCATCACCATCGAGAAGGCCCGCCGTTTCGCCAACGATCCAAAGAGAATCGGTTAGAGAGTCCTTCGGGGCACCATGATGCCGTGCGCAGGGAGCAAAGTCGAAACGCGCTGGAACATGACACTATCGGCGGGGCTGATCAGAGCCCCAAGCGCCAGCGCGGGGTCTTTTCGGACAAACCGATGACGTTCGGACTCGCTCGCTAGCGCCTGGGGGCATGCCGCCGGGCCCAACCCGGGCGTTTCTTATAGAAAACGCGCGCTGGAAAACGACGCACGGTTCGGCAGGATGCGAGGGGAAACGGCATCGCCGGACGGCGAACACCTGAGTGTTCCAAAATGGGCCCAATAGGACTTGAACCTATGACCTCGTCGTTATCAGCGACGCGCTCTGCCAGCTGAGCTATGAGCCCGATTATACCCGCGATCCGGCGCCAAATCGCCCCCTCAATAGGGATCGGCAATTCCTCGGAACCAGACCAATACACTTGGGTACCGATGGTTAAGCAATGTACCAGCACCCGAGATTGTGTCAACCGCTTCGGGGAAAAACCGACCCCACCTGGATGCGTGCGCCCCGAAATGAGTTGAGAATTCCTGCGGCAAAGCGGTGTGTGGGCGAGTCGCCGGGGGGTGCGGGCGAGCTTTGCTTGCCCCCCCATCCGCGGGCAAACGAGTTTGCCGAGGTCATCCCAAATGGGATGCGCCGCGCTCAAACCCCCGTGCTCCCGCGGCAGGGATGGGTCGCCTCCCATCCATTCGGGCTGGAGCCGCACCATTGCCCGGGGTAAGGCCCTGTCGTACGATGGGCCTTTAATGGCGGCTGGAGTGAACCCGCTGTTCACGTCGACAGCCGTGCATTGCCACGATCATCCCGAATCGCCAGAGGAGCACCAGCGATGCCCGAAGACAAGTTCCCGGACATGATCACTTCCTTGCCGGAAGCAGATATCCCAATGCCAGGCGTTCGCGGTTGGATTTCGCAAGCCAAGGACCACCAGACGGTCTTCTTTGACATCAAACCCGGGGGCGAGGTTCCACCCCATAGCCACGGCGAGCAGTGGGGTATAGTGGTCGATGGCGAGATGGAGCTGACCATCGGTGGCCAACCACGAATATGCCGCCGCGGCGACAGCTATTATATACCCGCAGGCGTTGAGCACTCAGCCCGGTTCCTGACCCACTTCCGTACCATCGACGTCTTCGCCGACCCGGAGCGTTACAAGCCCAAATGACTGGTGTTCTGTGACGCATGGTATGAGGAGTAGAGAGCGGGTGCTAGACATGTAGGGTCCGCTCAGCGGCCCATCCGGCGCAGCGTTTCCCTCAGACAGCAGTCCGCGGAGCGGACCCTTCCGGACTCATCTTGGTGCGGGGGGCTGACAGATATATTGGCATATGCTTCGGTCCTGCCATCCGCTCTCCACCTCCAAGGAGGCGGGTCACCCAGGAAGGAGCAAAGCACTGATCACACCATGTGCGACCGAAACCTAGTGGGGCAGGACTCGAACCTGCAACGACCGGCTTAACAGGCCGGTGCTCTACCAATTGAGCTACCCACCATTATGAATGCGAGCACAAAAAAATCCCGGACAATCGTGAAGTTGGCCGGGCTGGGGCTTACCGTGTTGTAAGATGCGGCTACATAACGTCCCCGGCCAACCTCTTGGGGTTAGCGTTGCGATTGCCGGTACGGTTGATAGCCCACATCTTCATTGCTCTGTTCCTTACACGAAAAGCATAGTCGATGCCCAGGTGTTCGTCAAGGTACTGATCTGATTATTCGTGTGTGACGGTGTCTGCCGCGGAAGAACAACGGCTCTTGTCGTGCCCAAGGTGACTGCGCCAATCGGGCATATTCTGTGGCAAGTCTCCCCAGCAGCCCGACCGGGTCACCCGCGCACATCGATGTCGCCTTTCGCCCCGATTCTCGCGCAGATCATTGCTCCGATGACCGATATGCCTAGGGTATCTTCGCTCCTGAGCAGATGGGGTCGGGGCGGTCGAAATTGCCACGGCGCCACGTGCCGGTGTGCGTAAGACTAGAGCAAGCTCTATCCGATCATAGCGTTCAGTCGCTGGTGTCGTTCGTGATTTCCTCGATTTCGACCGCTATGTTTGGACGGGTTATGTCATAGAATCCGCCGGATCACGGTTGGCAGCACTTTGGGCGGGCGTATCATCGGCATGAGTTAACTCGGGCTGACGCAATGAGTGATTCACAACTGCTGCAATTGGCAAACGAACGTGTGGTCGTGTTCGACGGTGCTATGGGCACCAGTCTGCAACTCCACGATCTGCCGCTGTCCGACTATCATGGACACGAGAACCTGAGCGAGATCCTGGTCCTGACTCGCCCGGATGTCATTCGAGGTATCCACCGCTCTTTTCTTTCTGTCGGTTGTGATGCGGTCCTCACAAACACATTCGGCGCAAACAGGATTGTGCTCGCTGAGTTCGGCTTGTCTGAAGAGGCTTGCGAGATCAACAAGCGTGCAGTTCTCCTTGCTCGGGAAGCGTGCGACGGGCTCGGCAAACCTGGCTCGCCCAAGTTCGTCATCGGGTCCGTTGGGCCTGGGACGCGTTTGCCCTCGCTGAACCAAACGTCATGGGACGAACTTGCGGGCAGCTACACCCAGCAGGTTTGCGGATTGCTCGACGGCGGTGTGGATGCCGTGCTGATCGAGACCTGCCAGGACATCCTCCAGGCAAAAGCCGCCGTCGTGGGGGCCATCGATGCTCTGGACCTAAGAGGCCTGGACATCCCCATCTTCTGCACGGTGACTGTCGAATCCAGTGGAACGATGCTCGTGGGGACTGACATTGCGGCTGCCGTTGTCGCGCTGGAAGCCTATGACCAAGTGATGGGTCTGGGTGTTAACTGTGCCACCGGCCCGGAAGAGATGAGCGAGCACGTGCGTCATCTCAGCGGCCACTGCGACCGCCTGCTGATCGTGCAGCCCAACGCCGGGTTGCCCCAGGTGGTCGACGGTAAGCCTCGCTATTCGTTGACACCACCCAAGCTGGCGGATTGGCTCGTCGAGTTTGTCGAGAAGGACGGCGTGAATATCGTCGGCGGATGCTGCGGCACGACTCCGGAGCACCTTGGGGCGGTCGTGGACGCCGTCGCGGGCAAAAGGCCTAAGAGAAGACAGGTTCGCTCGGAACCCTCGGTAAGCAGCCTCTACCAGGCTGTCACCATCCGCCAGGACACCGACTGCCTGGCCATCGGCGAACGCACCAACGCCAACGGGTCAAAGAAGTTCCGTGAGCAGCTAAACGCTGAGGACCTCGAAGGGATGGTGCAGACGGCCCGCGAGCAGGTCGAACGCAACCATCTTCTCGACATCTGCACCGCCTGCGTCGGACGAGACGAGGTTGCGGACATGTCTTCGCTGGTAAGACGTCTCGCGACCGAGATCACGCTTCCTCTGGTCATCGACAGCACCGAGCCGGCAGTTCTCGAGGCTGCTTTGAAGCTCGCCGGCGGAAAATGTGTCATCAACTCAATCAACCTCGAAGGCGGCGAAGGAAGACTGGCTGACATGTGCGCTCTTGCCAAGCGATACGGAGCCGCCCTCATCGCCCTGACGATCGACGAAAAAGGAATGGCTCGGACCGCCGACGACAAGGTCCGCATCGCCCGCCGCATCTATGATCTGGCAACCAGTAGCCACGGTGTTAGCCCCTCAGACCTGATCTTCGACCCACTGACCTTCACAATCTGCACGGGCAATAAGGAGGATGACGGTCTGGCACTTGAAACGCTCGATGCTTTGGAGCGAATCAAGGATGTATGTCCCGGCTCACATACCGTACTGGGCGTCAGCAACGTCAGCTTCGGTGTCGCGCCGCCGATCCGGCGGGTGCTCAACAGTGTGTTTCTGCATCACGCCCGACAGCGGGGTCTGAATGCCGCGATCATGCACATGAGTGGGATTCTGCCGCTCTACCGCATCGACGAAGCCCACCGCCGCTTGGCGGAAGACCTGATCTTCGATCGCCATGATGGGGAGTATGACCCATTGCAGGAGCTGTTGGCGACTTGCAAGACCGACACACCTCTTGAAGACCGCAAGGGGGATTCGCCCTCAACCGTGGAAGAGCGCATCAAACGCCGCATCATCGACGGCAACCGCCGGGACATCGAGATCGATCTCGAAGAGGCGATGCTGAGCCACCCGCCGCTGGAGATTATAAATGAGATACTGCTCGATGGCATGAAAACGGTCGGTGATCTGTTCGGTGCGGGACAGATGCAGCTTCCGTTCGTATTGCGGTCAGCGGAGACGATGAAGGCGGCTGTCGACCACCTGGAACCGCATATGGACCATGAAGGTGGCAACGCCAAAGGAACGATCGTGCTGGCTACGGTACGCGGAGACGTACACGACATCGGCAAGAACCTCGTCGATATTATCATGACCAACAACGGGTACCGGGTCGTGAATCTAGGCATCAAGCAGCCGATCAACAACATCATAAACGCCTGCCGCGAGCATAGCGCCGACGCCATCGGGCTTTCCGGGCTGCTGGTGAAATCGACTCTTGTGATGAAGGAGAATCTCCAGGTTCTGACCGACCACCACATCAAGACTCCGGTCATCCTCGGTGGAGCAGCACTTACGCGCAAATACGTCGAGCACGATCTAAGGCTCGACTACGCCGGCCCGCTGTTCTACGCGAGGAACGCCTTCGAGGGTCTTGCCCACATGGCGTCCATCGTGACGGGAAGGGCGAGCACCACTGCAACCGCAGACTCGGCTGTTCGGTGTGTAGCCGCCGGGACATCGGGGACCGAAACGGTCTCGGGTCTGCATGAAGCCTCAATCACCGGAAACCCAGACAGCACCGATGACTGGCATTTGGGTCCGGAGGCGACTGGGCTTGATGATCCCGCCCGGAGACGCTCATGCACTCCACCCCGGTCGGACATCTCGCGCAGCGAGCCTGTGCCCGAACCACCGTTTTGGGGATCAAAGGTGATAGAACGCATCGATCCGCCGGAGGTGCTGCCCTTTCTCAACGAGACCATGCTCTTTCAGGTTCAGTGGCAGTATCACAGGAACAGACGCCGCCGCGAGGAGTTTGAGGAATTCGTCAACCGGGAAGTCAGACCGATTCTCGATGAGCTGTTCATCCGCTGTGCCGAGGACAAAATTCTGGACCTCCAGGCTATCTACGGCTACTGGCCAGCCCAGTCCGAAGGTGACAACCTGATTATCTACGATCCCGACGACCACACCCGCCGGATTGAGACTTTCGAGTTTCCCCGGATGGGCAAGCCCCCCTACTGGTGTCTGGGCGACTTTTTCAGACCGGTATCGGGCGGCGTGATGGACGTGGTAGCCTTCAGCGTCGTTACTGCGGGCGGCATGGCTAGCAAGGTCTCCAGGGAGTGGTTTGAGGCTGACCGGTACAGGGACTACCTGCACCTTCACGGCCTTAGCGTCGAACTGGCTGAAGCCTGCGCCGAGTACATCCACAAGCGGGTGCGGACCGAGTGGGGCATCGCCGCTCACGACGCCCCGGACAACCGGGAACTCCTCAAGCAACGTTACCAGGGCTCGAGGTACAGTTTCGGGTATGCCGCCTGCCCGCGTATCGAGGATCAGTTGAAACTCTGGCCCATGCTCGAGCCCCATCGTATCGGGGTCTCGCTAACCCAGGAGTTTCAACTGGAACCGGAGCAGACCACGACAGCCGTCATAACGCACCACCGCCAGGCGAAGTACTTCAACGCACGGTGACGCAGCGTAGCCGATGAGACTCGCGGGTCTTTGGTGGTTGTGCTTATAGCATAAACAGCTCCACCGTAGCGGTCGGAGTCGAGGAACTCACGGACGACGCCAACGATTGGACGCTACGATTGGATAGAGCTTGCTCTAGAAGCGTCAATCGATCGGCGAAAGGTCTGTATGGTTTTCAACCGATAGAAGAGTTGCTCACGCGCTTAATGAGTCCGCGCATGTGCGCAGCCGTCACCACGAGGAGTTCGATCCCTGCAATCAGCACCGTTACTACTGGGCGTAAGGGTCGAGAAGAGGATTGAGAAGGGAACTGAGATGCCGATCTTAACGAGCGGTTTAGTGGCGGCAAATTCGACTTTGACACAGCTCTCCCGTAGTGAGCTGGATGCCGTTGCCAAGCAGTTAACGACGGCCCACGACAAGCGCCTTACCGCCCTGGAAAACGAACTGGGCGACCGGCTTTACAGTATGCTGGACAGCTTCCGCCGCACATACGGTGTCGACTATCACCCGCACGCCATCGAGCACCGAACAGATCTTTCGCTTTGAAAGTGCCGCTCCCTACCCGCCATCGCCGAGCAGGTTTCGAATATGCGCAACGACTTTGCCCTTGACGTCTTCAAGTGTTCCCGCGACACGGGCGCCGGCAGCCCTCTTGTGGCCGCCGCCACCGAAGGACTGGGCGACATTCGAGACGTCCACATCCACTTCGCCGCAACCAGAGGCCACCTTGCTGCGGAAGCTGACCCGGACAATCCCGTCCCCTTGCTCGATAAGAAGCACCGATACGAGCACGGAAGCGATCCGCATGGGTTCGTTGATCATCTCTTCGGTGTCTGACATCCGAGCTTTGAGGTCGGCGAGCATGTCGCTCTTCAGCGACATGACAGCAAACCGATCACCGGCATGCAGCTCCATCCCACTTATCAGAACACCGAGAAGGCGTATGCGCGCAGGCGAGTCGGTTTGGGAAAGACGTCTGAATACATCGTTAGCGACAACGCCCCGGCTTATAAGATCACCGGCGGCAGCCAGAGTGCGGGCGTCGGTGTTGGCGTGGGTGAACCATCCCGTGTCGGTGGCGACTCCGGCGAACAAGGCATGACAGGCTTCATCATCCATGCGCCAGCCGAGGGCCCGCGCCCATTCGCAGAGGATAAGGCAGGTCGCCGACGCCGATTCGTCGACAACGTACTTATCCGCAAGATCGTCACGAGTGACGTGATGATCGACGGCCACCTTGGCAACCGGAGCAGACCGCAACCAATCAGCGATGGGCTTAAGCTGTGTATAAGTACATGTGTCGAGCACCACGACTCCGTCCACGCCGGCTAAGTCGTTCTCGCTGACATCGTCTCCCCATACCAGCATGGGCGGATAGCAGGTAAGAGCCGCGTATCTTGGCGGTGTCGGATTAAACTGAACAGCCATCGGCTCGACACCCCACGACCGCATGAACGAACGCATCGCCAGAAGAGACCCGATCGCGTCGCAGTCGGGCCTGGTGTGTGAAAGTAGCAGGGGCCTGCGCCACGAGGCGATCAGTTCACCGGCTTCCGAAAAAACATGGGCGCTTAATCCACTGGTCACGTAGGGCTCTCCCATTCGCTGGTGTCCGAGAGGGACTGCTGCACCTCCAACCGGACCGCTCGCACGTCGAGTTCGAGCTGCCTGGTCAGGTCATCGGCTGATTCGAATTTCTTTTGCCCGCGCAATCGTCGACCAAACTCGATACGCAGGTGTTCACCATACACATCCCGGTCCAAACTGAGCAGGTGGGCTTCGATCTGTCGCGGGGCTGACGGGGAGTCGTCGAAGGTGGGCGAGTGGCCGATGCTAACCGCGCAAGGTAGGGAATCCCGAGATGATCGTCCGATAAACGCTCGGGCGGCGTACACACCGTCACCGGGAATGAGCCGATCCACGACTTCGACGTTCGTTGTCGGAAAACCCAGCGTGCGCCCTCGCCCGTGCCCTCTTACCACCGTGCCGCCAAGCGAATAACGTCGACCAAGACAAAGGGCTGCCCGACGCACCTTACCTTCAGCCAGGAGCGTTCGCACCAGCGAGCTGGAGACCAGCAGGGTCTCACCTTCGGTCACCTGCAGGCACACCGGTTCGAGGATGAGGACTTCGCACCCGAACCTGGCCGCTACCGAGCGCAGCAGCTCCGGAGTTCCGCGCCGCCCCTTACCGAACCCGAAGGACGGGCCTTCGACGATCTGCGTGGGGTGGAATCTGTCTATGATAATTTCTTTTATGAATTGCTCGGGCTCCAGACCCAGCAATGCCCGATCGCTGTGGGCGACGACCGTCAGGTCAGCGCCGGCGTGAGCCAGGAGCTGCAGCTTCTCTTCCGGCGAAGACAGACGTGGGGGTGCCTTCTCCGGCGAGACCACACTGAGCGGATGAGGCTCGAAGGTGAGAACTACGACAGGTCCGCCGGTATTGGCTGCAAGAAGACCAGACTGGGCCAACAACTGCTGGTGACCAAGATGAACACCGTCGAAATTGCCGATCGCAAGGACCGACCGTTTAAGCGGCGGATCAACAGCTTCAATGCCCGCAAGTACCTTCACCCTATCGTCCTCACACGCTCAGGATAGGGTCCACGCGTACGTTTGGCAAACGCTGGGTGCCACTGGCAGCTTGCCCGTGGCACCCGGCGGAAAGGAGCGATGGTCTTCGCCATGCCACATGCCCACGCAAGCGTGGGCATGGCACCCGGCATCCTGCGTCCATCACGGGGAACACCCGGCTGTGTTTCCGATATCCGCGCCCCCCCGCGATCACCGTATGGTTGACACGTCAAAGGCGCGGTGTTGTGATGGCAGCGTGTCGGATACTACAACCACATCGAATGCGCTACCGGTTAACGCTGCTTTGTGCGTCGAGCAGGAGACGCTCACCAGGCTTGGGCGCATCCTGCGACATCTCGCCGTCGGGCTCGTTGACCAATCCGTAAGCCTCCGGCTGCTCAGTTGTGATCCGCGCGTCGAGAGTCTGTCGCTGGGTCCCATCCAGACCATCGTCCACGAGAAGCTCCGCTGGCCTGTCGCCAGGCGTCATCTCAAGCGGCTAATCGAGGTCCTCTCTCATCAGCCTCCAACGGTGGTCCACGCCATGTCGGCAGGATCGTACCGCAACGCTGCGTTGATCGCCAAGGAGTTCGACGCAGATCTGGTTTTACATGTCACGTCCCTGGAAGACTGCGACGCTATGGCAGGAGCGGGCCTCGAAGGTGTAGGGTACTACATCGCCATAAGCCAGCCTCTGCAAGGCAGGCTCGTTGATCAGGTCGGGGTGACGCCCGAAGACATTGAGCTTATCCGCCCGGGTATTCTGGCACCCACCCGGACGGCGTGTTTCTCAGACACTTCTCGAGTGCCTGCCCTGCTGTGCACTTCCGATCTTGAGCGCGGTGGCGGCGTGGATGTGCTTATCGAAACCGTTGATCTGCTCCGCAAGCGCCACATCAACGTTATGGTGTTTCTGCTTGGGAAGGGATCGTGGGAACGTACTTTGCGGCGCAGAATTCACCGGCAAGGACTGTCACCTTTCTTTACGATCGCCAGCCCGATGGGCGATCTTTCTCAAGCCATGCAAAGCGCTGACCTGTTCGTACGCCCATCTGTGGACAGTGCGTTCTTCGTAAACGGGCTAATGGCAATGGCGGTGGGGGCAGCAATCGTCACCTTCGAAAACACCGCGTGCGATCACTACCGGGACGGCGAAACCGCCATCATCTGTCCCGAGCCGACGGCGGCTTGTCTAGCCGATACGATCGAGCGCCTGATCCAGGAACCCGCCTACACCAGAAGCATCGCCACCAGAGGACAACAGCACATCGAGACCAACCACGCCATGAGCGCGATGGCTGAGCGTACGGCAGCCGTTTATCGCCGACTCGCTCTCAAGCGCGCTACGATTTCCATAAGGGAGTAAACGACAGGTGGGTCCTTCAATCGCAGAAAAGGTCCGTAAAAATCAGCAGGACGAGTCCTTATTCCGCCGGCTCGATGCGAGCATCGACGGCGAAGTTCGCTTCGACCCACTGACCCGGACAATATACTCTACCGATGCGAGCATCTACGAGATCACTCCGCTCTGTGTCGTACTTCCGAGAAACGCCGATGACGTTGTCAAAACCGTGACCATCTGTCGGGATTCAGGCATCGCCGTCATACCTCGTGGTGCGGGAACCGGGCTCACCGGCGGCGCCGTCGGGCACGGTGTACTGATCGACTTCTCGCACCACATGGACAACATCGGTCGACTTGACATCAAGGCACAAACCGTCGATGTCGAGCCGGGCGTGGTACTGGACGACCTCAATGCCTTTGTCGCCCCACACGGGCTGCACTTCGCCCCGGACGTGGCCACGTCCACCAGGGCCACTGTCGGTGGGATGATCGCCAACAACTCGTGCGGGGCTCATTCCATCGTACACGGGCGAACAGTGGACCACGTAGCCGGTCTCGCCGTGGTCATAGGAGACGGCCAGGTGATGACCTTCGGGCACGCCCCAGAGGCCATGCCGAAGCTGTCGCCAGAAGCACGCAGGCAACGCGAGCATCTTCAAACACAACTGGCCCGGTTGCGCAACGAGAACCATGAGGAAATCCGGCGCCGGTTCCCCAAGCACCCGCGCAGCAGCGGAGGATTCAGCCTCAATCGTCTGGGTGACCCCGGAAAGAAGATCGACCCGGTCCAGATCCTCTGTGGCAGCGAGGGCACACTGGGGATCGTCGTTGGCGCCACATTGAAGCTCAAGCCGCTTCCAAAGCTGACCGGGTTGGTGCTGTTGCACTACGCGAAACTGCGAGACGCCCTGGTGGCGACGCAGCACGTGCTTAAGCACAAGCCGGCAGCCGTTGAAGTCATCGACCACCTCATCCTCGACGCGCGAAGAAACAACCCGAACCTCGCGCGTCGAACGCCCTTCATTCAAGGCGACCCCCAGGCTGTGCTTATCGTCGAGTTTACCGGCGACAGCGAAGAATCGCTCCTGGCACACATCGCCCGCATGACCTCCAATCCGAAGTCCATAGCCAACGCCTATGCAACGCCCAGCTTGCTCGACCCCGACGAGCAGCTCGAAACCTGGAACCTCCGCAAGCACGGGCTTGGACTGCTGATGTCCAAACCCGGCGACCGACAGCCCTACGCTTTTGTCGAGGACACAGCCGTCGATCCGGAACGCCTGGCTGACTACATAGATCGCTTCGACGAGATTCTAAGCCGAGAGGGTATCGAGGAGGTGGGGCATTATGCCCATGCAAGCGCGGGCTGTCTCCACATTCGCCCGGTATTGAACCTGAAGGACGCCGAAGACATAGCGAAGATGCGCAGGGTCGCTGACGCCGTCGACGACCTGGTTATCGAGTTCGGTGGCGTCATCACCGGTGAGCACGGTGACGGCATCTTACGATCAGCCCGGCTTGAGAAGTTCTATGGCCCCAAGATCGTCAGCGTGTTCAAGGAGATAAAGGAGCTCTTCGATCCGGACGGAATTCTCAACCCTGGGAAGATCGTAAACCCGCTGGATATGACCGAGCATCTCCGCTACGGGTCGACATTTCAGAGCAGGGACATCAAGACCTATCTGGACTTCTCGAAGTTCGGCGGCGTCAGCGCCCTTGCAGAAATGTGCAGCGGTGTGGGCGCTTGTCGCCAGAAAAACGTAGGCACGATGTGCCCCTCCTTCCGCGCCACCGGGGACGAGACCCACACGACCCGTGCCCGGGCGAATGCTCTTCGAGTCGCACTCTCGAATCGCGGGCTCATCGACGGGCTCGACGATCCTCACCTCGCTAAGGTCATGGATCTGTGCATATCGTGCAAAGCATGCAAGAGCGAATGCCCGACCGGCGTGGATATGGCCAGGATCAAAGCGGAGTTCCTTGCAAGGCGCAACCTGCGCGAGGGCGTGCCCCGGCGGTCGAGGTTGATAGCGGCTATGCCCGCGCTCGCAAGGTGGGGAAGCCTCTTCCCGCGAACGAGCAACCTCGTCATGCAATCGACACCGTTCCGCGCCTTTATGGAGAGACGCTTCGGGCTTGACCGCCGAGTCCCGCCGCCGAAGGTCGCCAAACAGACATTCCACGCGTGGTTTGCGCGACATCGCGAGAAACAGGCCGAGAAACGGGATTCTCGCGGACAGGTGGTCTACTTCGTAGATACATGGACGAACCACTTCGTGCCCCAAACCGGTCGGGCGGCCGTGAAGGTGCTGGAGGCTGTTGGGTTCGAGGTTCTCTGCCCGCCGGTGCAGTGCTCAGGCCGACCCATGATCAGCCACGGATTGCTCGCCCAGGCCAAACAACTCGCCCAAGCCAACATTCGCATCCTCTCTCGCATCGGCTCGCCACAAACGCCTATCGTCGGAACCGAACCAAGCTGCCTGCTGACCCTGGTCGACGAGTATCCGCAACTAGTGCGGACCCTTCAGGCAAGGCAGATCGCTTCGCGCGCCTGCACGATCGAGACGTTCCTGCGCAGGATTCTCGATGAACATCCCGACGCTCTGAAGTTCAAGAAGCCTTCATCTCCCTTGCTGTATCACGGTCACTGTCAACAGAAGGCCCTTGTCGGTCCGGAAGATGCCGTCGCCCTTATGAAACGTGTCTTCGGGGAGTCAGCCTCCCAGATCGAGGCCGGATGTTGCGGGATGGCTGGCTCGTTCGGACACGAGGTCGAACACTACGACGTCGCCCGCGCGATCGGTGAAGAGGTGCTCTTCCCAGCTGTTCGCCAGCGAGGTCAAGCGTTCATTGCCGCGTCTGGCTTCAGTTGTCTGATGCAGATTCGCCATCATACCGACGCTGATCCGAAACATCTCGTTGAGTACATCGCCGAAGCGCTCGAAGTAGAGGAAGACAATCATGCACAGGTGTGAATGGGCGACCAACGAGCAGATGATCACGTATCATGATACGGAATGGGGTGTTCCACTTCACGACGATCGAGTGCTCTTTGAGTTTCTGGTTCTCGAAGGGGCACAGGCCGGCCTGAGTTGGGACACGATCCTGAAAAAGCGTGAGAACTACCGAAAAGCCATGGACAACTTCGACCCGGTTGCCGTTGCCAAATACGGTGAACGAAAAACCGCCGAACTGCTGGCGAATCCGGGAATCGTACGCAACAGGCTCAAAATTGCGTCCGCGGTCACAAACGCCAGAGCATTCCTGGCTATCGTAGAAAAGTTCGGCACCTTCGACGCGTACATCTGGCGGTTCGTTGACGGCGAAACCGTCAAGAATTCCTGGCGCGAGCTTTCCGAGATTCCCGCAAAAACGCCCTTGTCGGACGTCATGAGCAAAGACCTCAAACAGCGCCACTTTAGGTTCGTAGGGCCGACAATCTGTTACGCTTTTATGCAGACCGTGGGTATGGTCAACGATCACACGGTGGACTGCTTCAGGTATAATCAAGTTACGAGAAGCAGCCGGCGTGGTGCATCCAAGAAGCCGTAGTGCTGCATGAGTCCTCAATTGATGGATTGTAGGAATGCCCCTGTTCAGCCTGTTCCAGCCTTTCATCAAGCCGGTCGCTTGCGTGTTGGTGGCGATCATCCTCCTCATCGTGGCGCTCAGGTTGGTGTCCTTTTTCTGCTCTTCGGACGTGTTTCGGCAATGTGACCTGAAACAGCGCATCGTTGCATGCCTGGGGGTGCTCATCGGTGCTGGCATGGTTCTCTATCCCCCGTGGGTTCTTCGAGAGCAATCGGTGGTGGACGGGTTCCCTAATTATTGCGAGGACGTCTACCTGGTCACCAGGAATCCCAGACTTCTAACGCCAAGCCTCAAGGTGTTACCCGAGGTTCTTCCTGATCCGGTATACTCGAACGCCAGACCGGCTGGCTATGCTCCGTTTTTCCTACGCTTTTCGTCGAGACCCCTCGAACCGTCGCCGGACGCATACTTCGCATCGTTGCGGCGCGAGCCTTATCCGCAGTCCGCCGCCTGGTATGGAAGAGGTGTGTTCCCTATCGGTATCATCTTCGTAGACAGGTTGAGGCTTGTTGTCCATCTCGTCCTGCTCGCCTTGATCACCACGGGTCTGTTCGTCCTCTTCGGGAACCGCTCAAAACGAGCCCAATCGTCTGAGCAGTGGGATTGGGAGGCCGACGACCAACCGGGCGGCGATCCCAAGCTGCCGCCCGCCTGATTTACCTATAGCAGTTTCAACCATCTTGTAGCGTCCGGACTGGAAGTTTCTCAAGAAGAAATCGACTTCTCGACGCTACGACAAAATAGAACTTGTTCTAAGCGGTTCGTATCGCCCACTGATTCGCTCGGCACCAGGCCGGTCAGCCCGCACCTACGCCACGTGTCGCCATCTCGAATATTGCTAAGAGACTTGAGCTGCTCGCTCATCCAGCAAGTCGAACGCCCATATCAGGCCATAGAGTAGGTATGCGCCCGTAATCCACACACCCTAACACAGCCATTTTGCGAAAAACCAATAATAGCATTGACAAGCCATAGTTCGTTAGGTATTCTTTAGGGTGTTGTTAGGGGTGGGGCGGCAATCCGAATCATTTGGGCCGTATGGGGACCGGCCAAACTGGGGGAAGAAGATGGATTCCAAGAAACCAGCGTCAACGCCCCGACGGGTGGTGGCGGGAAAAACAGTGGATTTGGCGTGCGTCTGCAAGGCCGCGCTGGGTAAGCCTTCAGTCCGCACAGCCGAGGTTGCGATGCAGTTCGGGCTAGCGACGTTCGCCAAGCCACAAACCCTTGTCGAATCGACGAGGGTGCAGCTCGAGCCAGGCAGACTGATCCTCATCCTTGGTCCGTCGGGCAGCGGTAAATCCACGGCGCTCGCCAAGATAGAGAGACAGTTCGCCGGCGGGTGCATGGTGGAACGTGTCGGATTTCCTCAAGAGCGGGCAATAGTCGATCGTATAGCTCCGGGCGCCACCCTTGGCGAGGCGCTTTCCATCCTCAGCAGTTGTGCGCTGGGCGAGCCTCACCTTTGGCTGAGGCGTTTCAAGGAACTCTCGGACGGGGAGAGGTTCCGGGCCCGTCTCGCCCGGGCAATCGGGCTTCATGCGTATCGGCGAGGAAGTGCTCCGCTTCTCTGCGACGAGTTCTGTTCCGTCCTCCACCGGCGGGCGGCGAAGGCGATAAGCCTCAATCTCCGCAAGACCGTCAGGCGGCGCAACCTCTCGGTCGTGGTTGCTTGCAGCAACGACGATATCCTATCTGATCTTCAGCCCGACGTAATCGTCCGCCTGGCGCCGGCTGGACGAACGACGGTCGAACACCGCCTGGTGAGAAAACGACGGGCAATAAGCTTCGCAAGAAGACTGAAGATCGAGCCCGGTTCGAAGCGAGATTACGCCTCCTTCGCAAGTATGCACTATCGCAAGTCCGACGAGTTGGGATTTGTCGATAAGGTATTTGTCCTGCGAGAAGGTGTCGGCGGAGAGCTACTGGGCATCGTTGTTTACTCGCATCCACCGCTCGAGCTCTCCATGCGCAACCGTGTCACACGAGGCCGGTTTTCCCGTAACTCAAACCTGCTCAACCGCTGTGTGCGGATTCTCCGGCGGCTGGTCATCCACCCTGATGTTCGAGGCTGCGGCGTCGGCCACCACCTGGTTCGTAAGACACTGCCACTGGTTGGCACACAATACGTCGAGTGCCTTGCGTCCATGGGCGAGATCAACCCGGTATTCGAGAAAGCGGGCATGGAGCGGATCGGACAATACGATCTCGAACCCAAGCGACGGCGGGCTATGGACGAACTGAGAGGGCTGGACGTCGATCCAGGCGCCCGGGACTTCACTCTTCAGGTATCCCGCAGGCCTCGCGTGCGACGGATAGTCGCGCGCGTCGTCTATGACTGGTACGCCGCAACCACCGCGGGCGGCGAAGCTCGGGTCGAGCGGCAGACGCCCGAGCTTATCGCCCAAACCTTCAGAGGACTGATTGGTTCACGACCCGTGTACTACCTCTGGAAACGAAGTGACAAACGCCGCAAGACCAACACCACCCGATAGACAGACCCTCCCTTCTTCCCTCCTCCACATGTCCGCCGGAGACGCTGAACCACGCCGTCTCCGGCGGGCAACCCGCCTGCAGCTATCAGCTTCCAGCCATCAGCCGTCGTCCATCCGCGGGTGCCCCATCCCTTCCAGTGCTGGGGGACGGACCGCTTCGAGACTGCTCAATCACTGTCGGAACCTGTTTGGTTCTGTCGTTGTCCGTTGATGTAGTGGGTGGTGCGAACGATTCGGCCTGTCTCGTCCCTGAGCACGTATAGCCCGTGCTGCTTGCCGTTTACGCAACTTCCCTGGCCCCGCCTCTTACCACTGGGGTAGTAGGAAGTAAACGTGCCGTGGGGTTTGCCGTTCACATAGTGAACTTCCCACGTCTTTCTGCCGCGGTCGTCCCATGCCTCATATGTGCCGCTTTCCACATCCCGTGTGAAATGTCGCCGTGTTGCCATCGTTCCGCTGCTCGCCCAGGTCGTAAACGTGCCGTGCTTGAGCCCGTTATCGAAGCGGCCCGCGAGCTTTTTTCGTCCGTTGGGGTAATACTCCGTATACGCACCGTCGAGAACCCGCCTGCCGTCGGGTAGGCGCACGATTCGGCGCACAACCTTCAGCGTCCCCTTGGGGTAGCGCACGACTGGGTCGAGGTTCTCGCCGCTGACCTCACCGTCAACAAGCACGCGGGTGACGGTCTTGTGCAGATCCGGGGGCGGCGAAGATTGGCGCTGCGGCGTCCGGCACGAAGTAAGCAACAAGGCGGCCGCCATGATGATCGGGAGAACGCTGGGCACTGACAGCTTTCCTCTCATAAGCTCTCCCGTACGAGTTCAGTCACATGCAACGTGTACAGCCCACTTGCCACGAGTTTCCTTTCGACAGGGCTTACAGGGCTTGCGAGATGCCCATCTCTTATCTTGTCGGTCCTGCCTTCCGCAGTCTGGAAACCTCATCTTCGCTGCAACGGTCGGGTTCGTCGGGCCAACCCTCGCAGGACACGCGGACACGTCAATCCTGTTTCACGCCGTCGATGTATCTGATCATATGCGTGACGTTCCCGTCCCGGTCATAGCGGATGAACGTGCCATAGTACTTGCCATCTATCACCTCAGCTTCTTCCATTATTCCCCCTTCCCTCCAGTAGAAGAACTGCGTGCCGTTCTGTTTGCCATCGACATATGGGATTTCAGCGAGCAGATTTCCATTGTCCCAGTACATCGTGGAAAGCCCTTCCAGTTTGTCGTTTACGAAGTACTCCTCCGTCGACACGGAACCACTTTCGTAGAACATGGTGTGCAGGCCGTGTTTCTTCCCGTTGACGTAGGTGTATTCATGAAGCTTGTATCCCTTGGGGGAGTACTCGGTTCCTCTGCCGTGGGGCGTCTCTCGACCATCGGGGTCAATCTTCACCTGCCACTGGCCCCTAAGCTCGCCGGTTGGTCGGTACGACTTACGAATCTGCAGGTTCTCCAGGTCTGAAGACGGCACAGATTCAGCGGAGTCATCCTGTCGAGCAGGTTGATCGGGGCTCGCAGAATCGCCGGTCAGCTCTGGCGGCGGAGCCGGTGGACCAGTCACTTCATCCGCCGGATGAGATGCCTCTGTAACGGTCAGTTGAGGCTCCTCTGACACCGGATGCTGCTCCTGCGACATGATGGCCGGAGCTTCTGTGGAGCGCGTCTGGCCATCGCTCCGGCGACGTACGCATCCATCCAGCATAGTCGCTCCGACGATCGCGACCAGGACTGTGGTCACTGTGACAATTCGCATGGCGGCATTCTCCTGTTTGGGGGCGGGGCCTGCTCCGTCCGGCTACTCCAGGCTGATTATACACCGACTCCGGCGGTTTGGCCTCCCGCTTGCAGGGTGTCCCGAGGCTGTATCGTGTGAATGGGCGTCAGGCACCTTGCCCGCAGCCCGAATTCGCCCTAATCTACTTTCTTTCAGGCGATCTATGGAGTAGACGATGGCACACCGTTTCATCACGGACATGCAACCGGGCGAGCAGATCGAAGACCAGACCTTCCTGATCCGCTCGAAGGACCTGCGAACCACCAACCAGGGAAGTCTCTACGTCCACGTGATCCTGGCTGACAAGACCGGCCAACTGCCCGCCCGCATCTGGCAAGCGACGGAAGCAATGTTCAACGCTCTGCCCGAGGGAGGATTCATCAATCTTAAGGGCAGAACCGAGAGCTACAAAGGCTCACTGCAGTTCATCATCGGCGCCATTCGTACGGTCGACCTCGCAACGGTGGACCTGGGAGATTTTCTCCCCAAGACCGACCGGAACATAGATGAGATGGAGTCGCGTCTGCGGGAGATTCTGGCGGGTATAGAACATCCCGACCTCGCGGCTCTGGTGCGCGAGTTTCTCGACGATAAGGAGCTGATGACGCTGTTCTGTCGATCTGCTGCCGCGGTGACCATGCATCACGCCTGCGTCGGCGGGCTCTTGGAGCACACACTCAATATCCTGGAAGTCGTCCTGAAGGTAGTCCCTCTCTACCCGAAGCTCAGTCTTGATCTGATGCTGGCCGGCGCGTTTCTGCACGATTCCGGGAAGGCACTCGAGCTCCAGAGCCAGACAAACATCGCCTATACCGACGAAGGACAGCTCATAGGACACATCGTCCAGGCGACGGTTCTGATTGAGAACAAGGTCCGTGTCGTCGCCGAGAAAACGGGCAAGCCTTTCCCCGATGGCCTCCGAATCGTCCTTGAACACATGGTGCTAAGTCACCACGGGTGCTACGAGTTCGGCAGCCCCAAGCTGCCCGCCATTCCAGAGGCGATAGCGCTTCATCATCTGGATAACCTGGACGCGAAGGTAAACATGTTCCTTACACTGATCGAGTCGGACCCGGACGCGGAAAGCCACTGGACCAACTACCAGAGATCCCTTGAAACCAAGCTGTACAAGGTCGACCCGATGGGTATTCGCAAGGGCTGAACCAGGCGGGGCATGCCTCCTGGCTGACAAGGATTGAACAACGACGATGAGATACACTCAGCTGCCTGACGAACACGTTCGGCATATGCTCAAGACTGTCGGTGTCGATTCCATCGAGGCGCTGTTCTCGACAGTGCCGGATAAGCTCCGCGTCAAGCGACCGCTCGACCTCCCGAATGGTATGAGCGAACTCGAGCTGCTGCGCGACATAGACGCTATGGCGTCGAAGAACAAGGACTGTAATGAGCTAGTGTGTTTTCTCGGTGGCGGGGCATACGATCATTTCATCCCGACAATCGTCGATGCGATGGCGTCCCAGACCGAGTTTGTCACCGCCTACACGCCCTATCAGGCGGAGGCTTCTCAGGGCGTCTTGCAGCTCTTCTACGAGTTTCAGACGATGATCTGCGAGCTTACCGGGATGGAGGCCGCCAATGCTTCACTCTATGAAGGAGCGACCGCTGCGGCTGAAGCCGTCATGATGGCCTGCGGAATCACCCGGCGTAATCGCGTCTTGGTCGCCGGATCGGTTCATCCGGACACCCTCCAGGTGCTGCGGACTTACGGATCGGAGCGGGCGATCGAGATCGACGTCATTCCGGCAGCGGACGGAGTTGTGGATCAACCCGCCATCAAGAGCGCCCTCGACAAGAACGTAGCCGCCGTGCTCATCCAGTCGCCGAGCTTCTTTGGTATCGTCGAGCGGGTTGACAAGATCATCCCTGCGGTTCACGCCTGCGGGGCGCTTGCGATCGTCTCCGCCGACCCGATCGCCTCCGGGCTGTTCAAGCCGCCGGGTGCGTTCGACGCGGATATCGTGGTTGGAGAGGGGCAGGCACTGGGCAACCCGATGAGTTACGGCGGTCCGTATTTGGGGCTGATGGCCACCCGCATGAAGTACCTGCGTAAGATGCCCGGGAGGGTTGTCGGTGTGGCTCGTGACAGCGAGGGGCATCGCGGGTTCTGCCTATCGTTGCAGACTCGCGAGCAGCACATAAAACGCGAGCGGGCCACCAGCAACGTCTGCACCAACCAGGGTCTGCTGGCGATCCGGGCTGCAATCTACATGGCGGCGATTGGCAAAACGGGTCTGAAGATGGTCGCCTCGCAGTGTTTCGATAAGGCCCACTACGCCGCCGACCGTATCGCCGCGCTCGACGGTTACGAATTGCGCTTTAACGCTCCGTTCTTCAAGGAGTTCGTTGTTCGCACTACGCGTGGCGTGGATAGGGCCCTCGCTGCATGTCGCGAACGCGGTATTTGCGGCGGTGTCGAACTTTCCCGCTTCGACGAGAAGCTCGCCGACTGCTTCTTAGTGGCTGTGACCGAGAAGCGAACGAAGGCTGAGATTGACTCCCTGGTGGCGGCGCTGGCAGCGTATTAAGCAGATGTGAGGGACAGGCTTTTCTGTCAGAAGGCTGTGAGGGACAGGTACCGGCGTAGGGTGCATCCCGGACGCACCTTCTACCTCTTGCTTTCTGCCTTGTGCTAGTATGGAAGGACTTGCACGATTATGAGCTCCGTGCCAAAGACGAATCAACGTGATCTTCCGTTGTTGTTCGAGATCGGTGCCGCCGGTCTGAGTGCAGCTGGCTTGCCCGATTGTGACGTCCCGCCGGCTGACCCGGGAAAGACCGTTGCGCCCGAGCTTCTGGCTGAGCACACCCCAGCCCTGCCCGAGATCGGCGAGCTGGACCTCGTGCGTCACTACAAGCGCCTTTGTCACCGCAACTTCAGCGTCGACGAGAACTTCTATCCGCTCGGCAGTTGTACGATGAAGTACAACCCGCGGATAAACGAGCGCGTGTCGGCGGTGCCCAAGCTGGTCGACCTGCACCCGTATCAACGCGATACCGACGCACAAGGCCTGCTGGAGATGCTGTATCGCCTTCGCTGTGACCTGGCGGTGATTGCCGGGCTGGCTGAGGTAACTCTTCAACCGGCAGCCGGCGCCCACGGCGAGATGACCGGGCTGATGATGATCAGTGCCTATCACCGACACCGCAACCAGCACCGCACGAAGGTGCTGGCTCCGGATAGTGCTCACGGAACGAACCCCGCAACGTGCACCATCTGTGCCCGCAGTTTCGTCGAGGTGAAGTCCAGACCGGACGGCCGGGTAGACCTGGATGATCTCCGCAGGATGGTGGACGAAAACACCTCAGCCATGATGATCACCAACCCCAACACCGTGGGCGTTTTTGACGAGCACATCGCCGACATCGCCGACATTCTCCACGACGCCGGCGCCCAGCTGTACATGGACGGAGCCAACATGAACGCCATGTTGGGAATCGTCCGCCCGGGTGATTTCGGTGTCGACGTAATGCACTACAACACCCACAAGACCTTCGGAACACCCCACGGCTGTGGCGGGCCGGGTTCGGGCCCCGTCGCCGTCGCCGAACATCTGCGCCCATTCCTTCCCGTTCCACAGGTAGTCAAGCTCGACGACGGGACCTTCAAGTGGTCACATGATTACGCCCATTCTATAGGCAAAGTACGGTCTTTTTACGGGCAGATTTCTGTGCTCACGCGGGCATACGCCTACATCCGCTCGCTGGGCGGCGATGGGCTGCGGGACGTCGCGGAAAAGTCCGTGCTTTGTGCCAACTACCTGGCATCCAAGCTCGAGGATCGCTTCCCGATGCCATTTCCAGCCCCCTACGCTCACGAGTTCATCACCGTTCCCGACCTCGCCGGCAAGGACATCACCGAGCTGAACGTCGCCAAACGCCTCATTGACCATGGTATCCATCCGCCGACCATGAGTTGGCCTGTCCATCATTGCCTGATGGTCGAACCCACGGAGACGGAATCGCTGGCGACCTTGGACCGTTTCGTCGAAGCTATGTTTGACATCGCCGACGAAATCGACAACGATCCTCAAATCGTCCGTGACGCTCCGCACACCACGCCGATCGGGCGTCTTGACGAAGTGGCTGCCAGCCGCAAGCCCAATGTTCGCTGGCAACCGACGTAGAAATGCGCCGGAAGCAAGACACCATCCGCCTGCTGCATGATCCAGCCCTGCCCGGTGTGGACAACATGGCCCGTGATGAGACGTTGATGACACGTGTCGGCACCGGCGAGTCTGTCCCGACACTCAGGCTTTATGCGTGGGACCCGCCGACGATTTCGCTGGGCTACTTCCAGAGATACGCGGACTACCTGAACCTGGCACCACCAGCCCGCGATCTACCGGTGGTGCGTCGTCTCACCGGGGGTGGAGCGATTCTCCACGATATCGAGCTGACGTATTCTCTGACGTTGCCTTTGGCCCACCACCTACTCTCGAATGGTACGGTCAAGCTATACGAACTGGTCCATGACGCGGTGACAGCTGCCCTGACCTCGCTGGGGCAGGAGTCACACCGCGGTGGTCCGACGGACGATTCCAGTCCGACGCGCGGGCCTTTCTTCTGCTTTGCCCGAAGACACTCCCTCGATGTGCTGATCGGCCAGGACAAGTTCGCGGGTAGCGCTCAACGTCGCACCCGAAACGCACTTCTCCAGCACGGATCGATTATCGTGGGTAGCCGCTTCACTCAGCAACCGTCCGCCACGCTGCAAACGGGTTTCGAGGGCGGCGTCGAGCTGCTATCTGAGCAACTTGTCGAACAGTTCGCGACCATGGCGGATGTGGTTGTCCAGCCGGGCGAGTGGACCACGACCGAGCTTGGTGCGGCTGAATCCCTCATCGCCAAGTACGCCGGCAATGAATGGACCAGACGCATGTAATAAAGCGGGTGTCCCATCTCTTCCAGTACTTCGTCAATCTCGAATTCGCTGGTTTTGGTGGCCCGCCTCTTTGGAGGTGGGGGAGACGGTGATTCAGTGGCCGAGCGGCATTCGCCTTTGCCCTGGACTTCTCGGCGCAGGTCATCGTGTCACCCGCGGATCAGCTGGATGTCGACGGGGCATTGGCGCACCCGGCTTCCCGCCGGAGGTCTACAGTTCAGATTCTGCCCTGCCCGCGGGTCGGGCCGGTCCGAAGAGTTCGAGCACGTTTGGTTGTTCGAGGACGAAATCGGCATTGATACAGTCCTTCTCGCAGAGATGGTAGAGAGCTCGCACGATGGCTGCGTAATCCACGCCCAGTCCGACGACCTTGTCGCCGACCATCTCAGCATCGTTTCCCAGGAGTCGGATAAGTGCCGCCAGATCAGTCGGCCCCGGGATCGGCGGCGAGACAGTGCCTTGCGGTGACACTCTCATCAGCGTCAGTTGCTCATCGTTATCCTCGGCATTTATCGTCACGCCTCCGTCGGGAGCGCGATAAAACAGCGGCGGTATACACTCCGGGGACTGACCAAACAAAGCGATTCTCCGCTTATCCTGCCGCTTGGCGTAGACGAACGCAGGCCCCTTCGATGATACCTGGTCCAGAATGAAGTTGTCCTCAGCAATCTTTCTGGACGTGATGCTAGTGTCACCACGGTCGGCGAGCGCCTCGTATGCGGCGATCTTGACGCGAACATCTGGGTTGTCCAGCAGCCGGCGCAGGGCGATGGCTGCGTTTGCCATTCCCCGAGCGAGACCCAGGGCACGGATCGCCTGGAAGCGGTATTCGCTGTGGGGGTCATCGGCGTGGATTGCCATCGCGTCCACGGCGATGTAGTCGCCAAGCCGCAAACCGGCAGCCGCGGCGTAGAAGCTCACGTGCCTCTCGCGATGGGCGTAGAGCTTGTTCAAGTCGGGTATCGCCGTCCGACCCAGCGATTCGAAGCAAAGGCATATGAGGGCGTGCGGAGCTTCCGGGCGGATGATCTCCTCAGACAGTATCCGGGAACGCGCAGTCCCGAACGCCGGATCACGCGACAGGTATAGCGCCCGCAACAGGTGCAGGAAATGGCTGACATCGTTCTCGTATTCCGCCGGGATGTTTATGTTGATAAACGAAGGCGACGTCGCGTCAGCCACCCTCTTCCCTCCGGGGAACTGTGCGTTGATGCGGTCTTGAATACGTTTGGCTTTGCCGTATGACGGCTCGACCAGCACGAGGCGAGTGCGCATGCCTTCAACGACCATCCCTCCGGAAACAACGCTTGCCTCCAGCGGGTTGGACCGCGTGGCTGAGCTGTCATCCGAAAAGGGGTTGAGAAACAGCGGACCAGCCGCCTGGGCGAGCGCCCGGCCCGAGATTGACATGTTGACACTCACCGTCTGGTAGATGTGGAGGTCCGTCGTGTAAAGCCGACCGCCCCGCAGCGATTTGGTCGAGCTACCCGGAAGGGCCCGCACGCGCACATCAAAGCGATTGCCCTCAGTAGCGCCGGCGGGCACCTCTCCCTCGACCAGCACAACTGCGGTGTCGATGTCGTCCACGAGTTGCTCCGGCGAGATGTGGGCGGTTCCCATGACCGGGCTCGAGAAGTTGTGCTTCTTGTAGAGGCTTTGCACGAGCTTGGTCCGCACGCTGTCGGGGCATGTCGCAGAGCCGTTCTTGCCCAGGCCGACAACAAGCCCATATCCGCGTACCTTGAGCGGAATCAGACCGTCGAAGTAGGTCAACTCGCCGATCGTGCCGCGATACGCAGCCGAGCTCGCCAGCGGCGATGCCATTGCATCGACACCGTATGGCATCCTGGCTTTGTCGTCAGGACCGAATAGGCAACCACAAACCCCGCCCGCCAGACAGAAGGAGACGAGAACGATCATCAATCGTCGGTATCTTGTTGATTCCATGAGACCTCCACTCCGCAGGCGTCTGGGTCCGGGCGTGCATTGGAGCATTGTCAGTTCTTGCATGGCGGGCGGTTTCCTGCACCGTCCAGCATAAGAGCACCGTCAGACCGCTATACAAGACTGGAGATTGCTCCAGCGGTGTTACCGCTGCCGGCTGGCAACGCGCGATAAACCAGCAGACTCTCTGGTCGCTCCAGAGACTATCCGCGACTTTGAGCTTCAGTCAAGGTGGGAGTCGAGGCGGAAGGCATGTCGACCGGCTGTCGGTTGCGAGAAACCTGATTCACTATGATCAGGTCAGCCCCTTCGCGTATCGCAGGGCGAGATCCACGTACACTTTCTTGAAACGCGTCCAATCCGCCTCGAAATCCTCGCTGATCGATTTGTCCAGCAGGCGGGCTGGAGCTCCTACGGCAATCCGGCGGCTGTCGATCTCCTGGCGCTGTCTTACGACAGCTCCTTCAGCCACCACCGCCCATTCTCCGACGACAGCCCAATCCGAGGTGATCGATCCCATGCCCAAAAGAGCCCAGTCGTGAACCGTGGCGTTGTGGATGATGGCTCCGTGTCCGATGGTGACCCAGTTTCCGATGGTGGTCTGTTCGTCGGGACGGGCATGAACGACGCAATTGTCCTCGACGCTGGTGTTGTCGCCGATCACAATACGCCCGTAATCGCCGCGGATGCGCGCCCCGGGGCCTATCCAGCATCCCGATCCAATCCGTACGTCGCCCAGCACGTCGGCACTGGGGTGGACGTAGCTGTTCTCGCCAATAACCGGCCTTTTGCCCTCGAACGTGTTTATCATCGTCTTCCCCTGACAACCGGACGGCAATTCTACGGGCAGCCTCTCGCGACACCCGGCCCAGCCGCCGTCCGAGCAGTTTATACCCCATCCCCCCCGTGAAAACAAAACCAACGTGTCCAACCGCCACAATCCAGCCGAACCTGAGGCAGCGGTTCCGAGCATAGCCCAGAGTCCCCAATGGAGCACGGGTTCCCCGCCGGTCCAAGAACCGGCAGGAAAACCCGTGCCGCATCACCGCCTTTGTCTGTTTCAAGCAACAGTCGGCTGTTGTCTTACCGACTACCTATCGCTTCTGCAGCGAACAAGCCAGTTCATGCGACTGGCGAGCCTAACTCGCGACGGCAGACGGTTTGTTAGTTACGTCGACCGTTCAGCTTCATCAAGGTCAAGCCTGCGAAGCAAAGCAGCATGGCCCCCAGCGCGCCGAAACCGCAAATGGGTGGCAAGACGATTCCCGGCCCGGCCGCCTCGACCACGTCGAAGGTCAACGTGCTGGTCGGCGTTTCCACCGGCACATCAGTGAAATCGGGAGAATCTCCCTCGGTGAGTTCTGGAGCGCGCGGAGCCGTCTCGAACATGATATCCACCGTTCCGGTGGTCACGCCTCTGACATAGACCTGTTCCAGAACGATCTCACCGGGTCCGGTAATGATGTCCGCGTTCTCCCCTCCGAGGTTCAAGGCGTACTCATCCAGGGTAATCTCCTCGCCCTCTGCAAGTGGCAGGGTCGCGCCTTCGCCGAGGAACGTCCGGTCGAAGAGAATCCCCGCGGGAACGTCCGCACCTGGTTCGAAGTCAAACAGCACGACCGATCCACCGTCATCGGCGGCGAAATCCAGAAAGAGACTGGCGTAAGCAACGTCTTCACCGGCCTCGACGGTCAATACGATCTCGAAGGAGGCCGCCTCGCCGACCTCTACCGAGGCTGATCCAACTGCCCTTAGCTCCAGCGTGGCTCCTTGAGCCACACCGACCACAACGAGTGCCACTATCAGTCCGTACAAGCCTCTACGCATCAGTCTACTCCTATAAAATCGTTCCAGGTTGTCGCGGAATACCGCGTATCCAAGTTTCCGACAGTCCAATCCACGCACCTAGTTATCGGATCAAACGAGTCAGGAAGTTTATATGGATTTCCACCTTCGCCAACAGGAGAGCAAGGGCGGGGCGAGGTGGCCACCGTGGTGACGGAAGGCGCAAGGGAGCTGAGATGTCTGACGGCGACTCTGGAGCATCGTGAAGACCTGCCCAAAAACAAGAAAGCCCGCCCACCACCCGTTTTCAGGGGTGATAGGCGGGCTTGTTGCACACATCGGAAAGCTAGTGTATCAAACCAGCAGACTACGGGCAGGAGCCGTAGTTCTGCTTCACGACGCCGACATCGACCGGGTCAACGCCACCGTTGAAGCTCACGTCCGCACGATCGCAGTCACAGTCACCGACGCCCACGGTGCAACCGTACTCCTGCTTCACAATACCCACGTCGACCGGATCCACCATACCGTTGAAGGACAGATCCCACGGGCAGGTGTTTTCGTCGGCAACAAGATCGGCACCAGTGACCGTGGCGACCGCGGTCACCGCGTAAACGGGACCGTCTTCATCGGGGTTGATGACATTGGCAAACCCGTTGCCGACGGAGAACACGTAGTCGCCGGCATCGCCAGCGCCAAGCGTGACGGTCACAGTCGCCAAAACGACCTCAGTCAATCCTACCGTGACATCCGGAGTACCTGTCGGAACTGCCGGGTATGGCGGGTTCGGGCCGTTGTCGATGGTGTTCTGAGCGCCACCGATCTGGATCAGGTCATTACCAATAGGGGTACCACCAAAGCCAGCCGGGTTGGTCAGGCCAACACCGTCATCAAACGTGGGAATGCCGGCGCCGGCTTCAACCACAGCACCAGTGATGTCGAACGGGGCTCCGTCCTTGGTGGCAGTGAGATCAAAACCAAAAGCCGCCAAACCGCGGTTTCCGACGTCGCTCAACAGGCCTTTGACGTCAAAGGTGTAAACCGCGCCGGTGTCCGAAAACGCCAGAGCACAGTCAGTACGCTCGATCGAAAGCGTCAAATCCGCCGCGGAAGCCGTCCCGGCAAGGAGCAGCCCAAGCGTTACCATGCACATTACCTTCTTCATGTCTTTCCTCCAATATCTCTTGAAACGAACTAATGTCTTCGAGCGAGCGAAAACCACAATCACTCCAATATAGTAGTCGATATCCAACCGAATCCGCGCGACTCATTCCTAGCTTTTTTACCGCCTTTTCTTTGGGTCTGAGAAAACACCGGCCACAGCCACATAGCCAACAATCGCGAATGGGACCATCGCTGAACAGAGTGCAGTGGCACTGGTATTCTGGTTGCCATATGCCCCACCTACGTGGTTTGACAGGGAATCCATGACACTATCGGCGGGGCGGGTCAGAGCACCAAGCGCCAGCACGGGGTCGGTCGTCACACTGGCGGGTAGCCAATCGCCTTAGCCTTAGGGGGCACGATTCAGCGAAGTAATCGCATACTCCGCCTCTAGAGAGGTTGGTCGCCCAGCCGGCACAGCGCAAAGGAAGACCCGCGACTCCCCAATGAGAGGCCGCGGGTCTCCTTTGTTTTCACCTTGGCGGCTAAGCCTGTCAGTCAACGGACAAGTCCGCAGGCCGACAAACCGTCACCGGTTAGGATCTTACTTGCGACGCAGAAGCGCCAGTCCACCGAGTGCCAACAGGGCCAGCGAAGCCGGCTCGGGAATGATCTGCGTGATCACGAACGGCGTGTACCCGTGGGCAGTGTTCAGGCCGTTCAGGTACCAGGTCGTCGATCCCGGGATTGCCATGTTGTTCAAGTAGGGGATGCCAGCGCCATCCGAGTTGAACCACTCGGTAATGATCGTGCCGTCGACGCCCCTAAAGTACAGCTCATCAACCGACTCGCCAGTGCAGTGGATGACAAACGAGAAGACCAGCAGGTCTGCGGGGGCCATTTCGCCACCGCCGAGATAGTCACCGCCATTGACAAAGAAATCATCGGTGGTATCCATCGGGAAATCTTCCGGCTCCCATACCTGAGCCTGCTCCCAATCCGGGTGCATCGTCGCACCGATGATGTCGAAGTTGTCTGGGTCTCCAGATACCACGGTCATATCGAACGCAGCCTGCACGAACCCAAGCGAACCGGCGGTCATGTTGTAGTACACGCCGATCTCAGCCGTCTCGGACACCATCAGCTCAACGCCGTCGGTGGACCCAGTGGCCATATCAACAATGCGTACTTCACCAGCTGAAGCCATCGTCGCCATCATGCCGACGACAAACAGTGCTAACACCTTCTTCATAACTAACTCCTCCTTCTAAAAAATTCCAACTCCCAGAGCGCGCGTGAACTAACGCTCCATTTCGTTATTCTACTCACTCAACCCCTTCACTGCAATCCCGTAAACCGACGGAAATCGCACTACAAATCATTGGGTCAATCCGCGGGGTAGGGCTCTATCCCCTTCAGTAGCCTCCCTCGCCCACCGCAACCTTCCCAACGACATCCGCAGACGTTTATAGGCAAACACCTCTGCGAACCCCTAGCCAACTTCTCGCTCCAGCTTATCAGTGACAAAGCCGCGAGTCAAGAACAAAGCATGATTTGGCAGCGATCTTGAGCAAAAAATCATGCTTCTGACGTTCCATTGTAGCCAACGTATCTGGGGGTTTCCTCATTCACGGAAAGAACCGCCTCTAAATACGCCAAAATGCCTATAATCACCGATCTGAGAGGCACGTCCAGGCTGGTTTTCGCCTACGCCGCTTAGGTCCTAATACGCTTAAAACCAAGGACTTATGAGCCGGTTACAGGACCCTCTACCCCGTTTCAACGTAGTCCTGCAGCTCCATAGGCCCCCCGCTTATCCAGAAGTGCTGTGGAGTTGGGTTGTGCATTGTTACTGCATCACGAGTATCTGTCCTGTATTTCGCCCCAACATCGAGAATGAATCGATCTCCGATTCCAGAAAATCGAGGCAGCCTGGAGGCGATCGCCCGCATGTCGGCGCGGCTTTGCAGGAATTCGCGGACAAGGGTTACAATTCAGTTAAATGAACGATGGAGCAGCGGAGGACGTACTCTTATGACGCCGACCGATCTGGAGCAGAAGTATCGCAGACTTCAAGAAATCATCCGGGAGCTTGAGAGCGTAGCCGTCGCTTTCAGCGCGGGCGTAGATTCGACTCTCCTTGTGAAGGTGGCTGTTGACACGCTGGGGCTCGGTAAGGTCGTTGCGGTTACGGGAGACAGCTCTTCGTTGGCACGTTCGGAGTTGGAGGAATCGCGAGCGCTTGCCGAGGAGATCGGCGTGGAGCACGTCATCCTGACCACCGACGAACTGGACCGTGAGGACTACGCCTCCAACCCGAAAAACCGTTGCTATCACTGCAAGAGTGTGCTCTTCGCGCGGGTCAGCCGATTCATCGCCGAGCGAGGACTGCGAGCGGCGGTGCACGGGGCGAACGTGGATGACCGTGGCGATTACAGGCCGGGCGCGCAGGCGGCTGAAGAACACAACGTGCGGGCGCCGCTCGCGGAGGCGGGTCTCACGAAGGCGGACTTGCGAATCCTCTCGAAACAACTTGGTTTAGCCACCTCCGACAAGCCGGCGAGCCCATGCCTGGCCAGTCGAATCCCCTACGGCGAAAGGGTCACGCGGCAGAAGCTCGCGATGATCGAGGCGGCAGAGGCACATGTCCGCAAGCTGGGATTCCGCGAGTGCCGCGTACGCCACCACTCGTCAGTCGCCCGCATCGAGGTGCCCAAAGACATGATCTCGAAGCTGACCGTTCCGGATGTGGCGGCCGATCTCGATGAGCACTTCCGATCGCTGGGCTTTAGCTACGTAACCGTGGACCTTCGCGGATTCAGATCAGGAAACCTCAACGAAACGGAAAGCGTGTCCGTATGATTCTTCGAGACCGTCCACGATGCAAGCAGTTGTTCCTGACACCTCTTTCGGTCCTACTAGCCGTGGTGTGCGGGTGTGGCCCGGACGTCGCTCGTGCCGTTGAAGACGATCACTTCTACGTCCTTCAGCCGGACTCCATATCGACGGCGGCGTTGACCGAAGCCGGGTTTCACTGGTTGATTCTCGAGCCCACCAGCGACGGCGGCGCCAGTGGAGATTTCACCTCGGAGCAGATCAGTCAGATTCGCAGTGACGGACCATGTCACAAGACCATCCTCGCCTATCTGAGCGTCGGGGAAGCCGAGGATTACCGCGACTATTGGGATCCCGGATGGGTGGATGAGAGCGGCGATCCGATCCCCGGCGTAGCCCCGGAATGGTTGGGACCGACAAACCCGGATTGGCCCGGGAACTACAAGGTTCGCTATTGGCATCCCGAGTGGGAGGCGTTGATCATGGGCACACCGGCCGGCCCGGACAAAACGCCGCTCGATCGCATCATCGACCAGGGCTTTGACGGCGTTTACCTGGACATCATCGACGCCTATGAGTTCTGGAGCAGCCCGGAAGGCGGCAGCGAGCTAACCCGTATGGACGCTCGCATCAGGATGATCGAGTTCATCGAGAACATTGCCGAATACGCCCGGATCACTCGCGGCGTCGCCGGGTTTCTGGTATTTCCGCAAAACGCCGGCGAGATCATCCGCGACGACGACGATCAGTTCGACGCCGAAACCGATCGCTACTTCGCCGCCATCAGCGGCATCGGCCAGGAAGACCTGTTCTACGATGAGCTCACGCCGCAACCGCCTGAGAACGTCGACTACGTGCTCGACCAACTCCGCGAGTTCTACATCCGCTCGAAGACCGTCCTGGTGACGGACTACGTAATCGACCAGGACAAGCCCGGGTCGGGGATCAACGACGCACGGGTAAGCGACTTCTATACCCGCTGTCGCGCCGAGGGTTTCGTACCCTACGCGGCGCACCGCAATCGCAATCTCGACGAGGTTGTCACATTCAGCATGGGGGAGGGCTGGACATTCTCCCAGCCTGCTCCCGGCTGCTGGTCTGATGTCTTGGGAGATTTTGACGGAGACCGGGACGTAGACTTGGATGACTTCTCCGGTGTGGCCCAGTGCCTGACCGGCCCCAACACCCCTGCCTCACCGGACTGCGCAGCGGCTGATCTCGACACCGACACCGACGTGGACATCCAGGATTGTGCCCGGTTTCAAACCACCTTCAGTGGCGACGGCGGTTGACGTCCCGCCGCCCGGTCCGAGCCGAATGGTCCGCGGAGCGGACCCTACCTGGCTTCTCGGCGCAAGTCATCGCGTTCCCCATGTCCGGAGGACATGAGCCACCCGGCGGACCCTACCTGGCTCCTGGGTGTCTCCTGTTCCGGGGCTTAGGAATGGGGTATCGTTCATACCATGTGCCGGCCAGAGGAAGGGCTGTTGTCTGATCGCCGGGGCGGGTTGTTGTTCGCCCTGGTGGTGATTGCGTGGGGTGTGCAGGCGATCGTGGGGCAGTCGTTGCTGGTGCGCGAAGCGCTGGTGTTGATGTTCGGAAGCGAGCTTGCCTGGGGTGTGGTGCTGTTTGCGTGGCTTTTGGGAGTCGCTGTCGGAGGTATCGTTGGGGGCATCGTAGCTGAGCGGGTCCGGGCGATCGGTCCCGTGCTTTCGGCGGCGCTTACGGTTTTGAGCCTGGCTGTCTGTGTGGACCTGTATCTTTTTCGAGGAGCGCGCGGCTGGTTGGAGGTCGGACCGGGTGAGCTCGTATCATTGTCCGGCAGCGTCCTGTCCGCCGTTCTGTTCATCTCGCCCACGGGCGCGCTTGTGGGGTTTGCATTTCCGCTCGCCTGCCGGGTTGCAGCCGAACACAGAAAACCCGAGTCGTCGGAGGGTGCATCCCGCAATGGGCGGCGAAGCGGCGGTGTGTCGGATCCCGGTAGGGTCCGTTCCGCGGACCGTTTCCAGAGAAAAAACGCCGTGGCGGATGGTCCGCAGAGCGGATCCTACACGGCTTCAGATGAACAGAATGGTCCGCACGGTGGACCCTACGCGGCTTCGGAGACAACGAATGGGTGCCACGGGCAAGCTGCTGCTTGCCCGTGTCTTGGTCCCCCTGATTCACGGGCAAGCGAGTCTGTCGGTGCCGCCCACAATGGGGTGCACACGTCGCCGGGGTCCGGACCGTTGGGGCGTGTCTACGCCCTCGAGTCAGCCGGGAGCCTTATCGGCGGAGCAGCCTTCAGTTTCTGGGCGGTGGACCATCTTGCGCCGATTCAAACGGCACTGCTGTGCGGAGCTTTTACGACGCTGGCTTCGGGCGTGTGGCTGATTGGTCGGACACGGAGGCTGGTCGCTCCCGGATCGGTGGTCGTCGTGGGAATCGCCCTGGCAGCCATATGTGTCTGGCAAGGTGCTCGGCTCGATCGCAATCTGATCGATCGGCGATGGAAGGACCTCGCTCCGGGCTACGAGTTGGTGGCGGAGGCTGAGTCGAAGTATCAGAACCTCTCTGTCGGGCGTCGTGCGGGCCAGTTCAGCCTGTACTGTGACGGACAGGTGACCGTCAGTTTTCCCGATCCATATGATGTCGTCCCGCTTTCCCATCTGTGGATGTGTCAGCACCCCGAACCGAGGCGTGTTCTGGTTCTTGGCGGCGGGGCTGAGGGGCTCTTGGCTGAGATTCTCAAGCATCCGGTTGATCATGTGGACTACGTCGAGCCCGATCCGCGTCAGATCGATCTTGTCAAACCGTTCATTGGCGAGACCGACCGTATTGCCTTGAGTGACAAACGCGTGACAGTCCACCACGTCGACGCCCGGTTTTTCATAAAGACCAGACGAAACGAGTTTGACATGGTGATCGCTCGGTTGCCCGAGCCGACCTCAGCCTTGCGGGCGCGCTTCTATACCGAGGAGTTTTTCGGCGAGCTTCGCCGGGCGATGACCGGGCGATCGGTGCTGTGCATGACGGTGACAGCTGCTCCGGGAGAGCTGTCAGCCATGACCGGTGAGTACCTGGGGTCGATGATGGCGACTGTTGGCTCGCATTTTCCTCATGTCGTCGTTGGCTGGGGCGACCCGGCACAGGTTCTGGCGGCGACCGACACCGGAATCGTTTCCATCGCGGCGGACGAGCTGATGGGGCGATATACCAGCCGCGGAATTGAGTCTAAGTACTTCGATCCTCTGTGGTTCGCCGGTGCGACCGATTGGCTCGATCCCGCCAAGGTCGCCGAGCGCGCCCGGGAATTGGCGACTATCGAACACCCCGAGGTCAGCACCGACCTCAGGCCCATCGTGTATATCCAGAGGCTCGCCTTGTGGGAATGGATGGTCGGCGGCGAAAGGCGCGGCGTGATCGAGCGTTTGCGGGCCGTGACCTGGGGAGGACTGATCGGCGTCTTGCTGGCGATTGGTGCGGTGGGAATGGCTGTTCCTTATCTGAGAAGCCTGCTGAGATCAGGTGCCCGGGCGAATGGCCCGCGGATTCTCGATGGGGCCATAACCGTGTCAGTCGGCTCTACGGGGCTGGTTACGATGGCTCTTAGCATAGTGTGGCTTTTCGCATTTCAGAATCTCTACGGGTACGTGTATCAGCGGATCGGGTGGATCATCGCGGTGTTCATGGGCGGGCTGGTGGTCGGTTGCTTCGCGGCTGACAGGTGGTGTCGGACGGTGACAGCCGCCCGAAGGCCGAGGTCGGTCGTCTGTCGGAGATTGATTGCAGTCGACGTGTTGCTTGCGGGGTTGTGCGTGCTGGTGCCGCTGCTTCTGCCTGTCCTGGCGGAAGCTCAGGGGGGCGAGTTGGCGTTGGTGTTGGTCGAGTGGGTAGTCATAGTCATGGTCGGGCTCACTGGCGTTTTGGGCGGTGCGTCGTTCGCCCTTTGCGGTCTCGTCAAGCTCGAATCCATGGGCGGCGCGGGAGCAGCCGCCGGCAGCATCGTCGGCGCGGACCACGCCGGTGCGTGCATCGGCGCTTTGCTTACCGGCGTTCTGCTCGTCCCGGTGTTCGGTACGTTGGCAACAGCCGTCCTGCTGGCGGCAATCAAGCTCGCATCAGCAACTCTGCTGCTCTGCGGCGCGTGGCATGACCGAAGTACGTATGGCCAGCGCGGGCAAAGCGCGGCCATGTGCAATCGGCCAGAATGAGAATGTGACATGTGGTAATGTGTGGCGTGCTACACAGTCTGCCACAGTGCCACATGTCGACCATGGTGCACACACGCATCTGAAATCAACTCCAAGCCCTGACAGGTAAAGTGGGCAAGAAATCCGCAGTCTACCCAAGCTTCCTACTGCGATGTTCGACCACAGCACGGGCAGTGTAACCAGCCGCGTCTGCGACATTTGATGGAGTCCGACAGATTCACACACTTTCGCCATGAGTTTCCACAAGAAAGACCGTGAATGGATCATGCGGTTTACGGTTCTACGTTTAGATGGCACTTGTTGTTGTTCGTCTAACGGTACGGACTCGACGGTTCATACAGTTGAACAGTGTTCCGAAGATGTGCTTTGGAAAAGTTTTCCAAAAACTGTGTAAGAACGACTCGTGTTCCGTGACGTCTAAGTAACCGAGAGCCCCTTCGGTGGGGCCTCTACACCAGTGCCTGACGCGCGGTGTGTAGTCGTAATGACAAGAGGACCGGGAGCATCGCGCTCGAGCTGCTTTCACAGCAGTGCGGTCCATCACCATTCATTTAAGGAGATCTCCCCATGTCAAGGATCATTCCATGGTTGGTCGCAATTGGACTGCTGACCGGATCGACGTTTGCGGAGCAGCGAGCGGCTCTGCAGTTAGACGAACACAAGGTGCGACTTTGTTGCGAGTGTATTTGTGTTCCCCATTACCCTGACCCGTATTGCTTCCTGGGTGATTGTATAACGGTGGCGTATGGCGAGCTCTGTCCGGCACCGTATATCGAGCCAGCTGATTGCCCCGTTGATGATCCCCCGACCGTACCACCGTACCTTCAGCCGGGCGACATCCTGTTCTGCCAGAGTCAGAATCCCGGATCCCCTCCCATATTCGGCTGGGACCACGTAGCTATCTATGTCGGTAACAACGAATTCGTGGAAGCTGTTCCGGGGGAACCGGAAGATGGAGGCGGTGTCAGAAGGGTGCCGCTGTCGGAGTTTTACACGTGGGCTACGGACATCACCTATGGATATGTGGATGCTTCCGCGGAGCAACGCGAATACGCCGTGGCGTTCGCTGAGGGGCAAAGAGGCAAGCATTACCAGGACTGGACCACTGGCCTGCAGAAAGACCCCGATCCTGATTCAACCGAATGGTACTGCTCAGAGTTGGTGTGGGCAGCATACTACAATGCTGAGCCGAGTATCGAAATCGACCGCAATGGTTGGCAGAGCCCCGCGGTTGTCTGGACGTGGGAAATCAGCCTGGATGATGACGTTGAACCCTACTTCAACGAGCCCCCCGATCCACCGGCCAGGCCCTCCGGGCGTACGACCGTCCTTCGCTTCGCTTTGCGCCCTTATTCGACATCAGCCATCGATCCGGAGAACAACGAGGTGCTCTACAGATGGGACTGGGATCTTCCTCTCTGGGGATGGACCTACATCCCTCGCCCCAGCGGGCAGACGATCGTTGAGCTTGGGTCATGGAGCAGCGTCGGGAGCCACAATGTACGGGTCAAGGCCATGGATGTATGGGGAGACGAAAGCAGCTGGTCTCAACCTCTGACAGTCACAGTGTTGCCGTGGTTCGGCGATGATGCTGTCATCATCGACGCGGAAGGAACAGCCACGCCGGTCGGCGGCGATTCATCTCCGGAGTCTGAGCACGGATTGCCCGTACCGGTTCCGGAATCCGGCTCGGACGAGTTCCACGAGGAAGACCCCCTCTATCCGCTCGTGCACACCTGCTGTCAGTTAGTCGGCTTTGGACACGAGACCATGTGCATCAACTGCATTGAAGTATACGAGCCGGAGTGTCCCTCCGGATACATCGAGGAGGTAGACTGTCCGTGATCTGACCGCACAGAAGTAAATCAGACTGACATGGGAGTCCAGCGACCTTGTCTTGAGGCCGCTGGGCTCTCATCACAACTGTATTTCAAAGATTGGCCGCGTGCTGTGCCGGTGGTCAGTTGGACTGTGACGAAGAAATGCTACGGCCCGTCAAACGCTCCCCGGAACAAGGCGAAGTCCGCCAGGTCCACGTCGAAATCGAGACGTTCGCAGCTTACGCTTAGTGCTTCGTCGTCCTTGGGTCCGGTGATGCAGCCGACAGAAGTACCCTTGTATCTCTCGCGGAGTGCGATAGGGTGTTTCAGGTTTGATTGCGCTTATCAAGGAGAGAACAGGCATGGACGCAGAGGTTGGCGAGCTCACCCCCGGCGGGTTCAAAGTATCGACCGTCGGCAAGGGTTGGGACCTGTTTGAGGTATCGTGTAATGAGCAGGAGGTGGTCATTACGCCTCGGGGGCCTCTGCCGGCTCGCTGCACCATCAGGCCTGCGGCGCTCTTCGATCATCATCCAGGGTTCCCCGACGTCAATACTGTCATGGGCCGCATCGTCTTCGAGAACAAGTCTGTGGCGGCGAAACGGTATCGCCCATTCACAAAGGACCCCGACCGAAAACCTCGCGAGCTCTTCTTGCCCGTCGAGACCTCACCAGAGGACGATTGGCCCGCATCTACTCAGAGATGGAGGAACTGGGAGAAGATTGCCAAGCGCCTTTGTGCCGAGGCGCATATCCAGTGGAGCGGCCTGTCGGACCGGGAAGTGGATTCTCTTGTTCGGTTTGTGCCCTGGCCCGAACCTCTCGAAGGGTGTCTTCTGCGCGCTCTGGTGGCGTCGGTCCATGATAGGGGCAAATGCATCATAGAAATCGGCTCATTTCGGGGGCGCTCCACGTCGATGCTGGCCATCGCGCTTGGGACCCTGGGCAGCAACCTGCCGGTTCTCTCCATTGATCCGCACCACGACCAGCCCTTCAACCTGAACCACGTGCGTACGGCTCTGGCGCAATTGGGAGAGGAGCGGCGACTTGTCCAGGTTCAGATGGGCTCGGATCAGGCGGCACCTCTGATCGCCGAGAACAGCGCGGCACTTATCTTCATCGACGGTGACCACTCCTACGACCAGGTCGTCGCCGACTTCAACAACTACAAGAGCATTGTGGCACCGGGCGGAATAATCGCCTTTCACGACTACGGGTATGCAAAGCACAACGAACTGCCCGAGGCAGCTCCGGACGTGCGCCCTGCGGTCGATGAGCACGTCATGACCGATGACGACTTCGAACCGGTTCTTCTGGCGGCTACGCAGCTGGCCTTCCGGCGAATCCGCTAGAGCAAGCTCTGATCGTGCGTGGCAGTCAACAGGCACGTCTCCACTCAACAGCGCAGGAAACAGCGATGGGAAGGAAGGCTAGAGCAAGCTCTACCCAATCGCAGCGTCCAATCGTCGGTATCGTCCGTGAGTTCCTCGACTCCGACCGCTACGGTTGGACTATCCATGCAATAGCGTGCTCAGTTTGGTGGGCGAGGATTGGCCTGCGTGAGGCCGGCTGCTAGGAGCACGTTCTTTAGGCCCTCAGCGTCTGTGTCGTCGAAGGCGCCCACGTAGTGGCTGTCCAGATCCAGCACGCCCCAGCAGGTGCCCGATTCGTCAAATAGCGGCAGTACAACCTCGGAGCGATCAAGGGGGTCACAGGCGATGTAATCCGCACCGAGTTCGGCCACATCGCGCACAACCAGGGGCTTGCGGAGCTTCAGAGCTTGGCCACAGGCCCCGTGCATACCGATCGGGGAACATGCGGGCTTGTCGCGCCGCGGCCCGAGGATCAGCTCCTCGCGGCTTTCGTACAAGTAGAAACCAACCCAGGACACCCCTGCGGGGTGCAGAGAGCCCCAGAGCGCATCGACCACGGCTTGCATGCGCGCGGTTCGGTCTCCGGCAAGACCGGATATGGAATCGGCGATCCATGCGTAAGGGCGAGTCATAGTCTCTGCCTGGCACCAGTTGAGCGGGACGGTCCCCGAGGATGATAAGCCGATTTCCAGCCTTTCGCCAGATCCCGGCGACGCCGGAAGACGCGACCAGCAAAGACCGAGATCGCAGCAATTTCGTAGCCCGGCTTAACGACATGACGGAGGCCGGGTTGATTTCAATGGTGGTATACACCAGAATGACCGGATTATCCGCGCGCCGGCGCGAAGCTCAAACAAGTGAGGTGGATGCCTGTGGACGTTGACGGTAAGACGATTGAGTTGGATCAGGACGGCTTCATGAACGACCCGGGCCTGTGGAACGACCAGGTGGCAGCGGCGATTGCAAAAGAAGAGGGGATAGAGGATATCTCCGATAAGCACTGGGCCATCGTCCGGTTCATCCGCGAATACTGGAAGGAACATGACCTAGCCCCCCCGGTGCGCCTCCTCTGTAAGGAGTCGGGCGTCAGCGTGCGCGAGGTCTACAAGCTTTTCACGTCCGGACCGGCCCGCGGCGCCTGTCGCATCGCAGGACTCCCGAAACCGGATGGGTGTGTGTAGGGGCTGACCTGCGGAGCGGCGTCCATTGGCCTTGAGCATTTACGGTCAATCGCGGCAGGGAGGCGCGGGCAGTTCCACGATCGGCGCGTGCCATCTGCCAACGAACCCGGGCGGGGCTGTCTGAAAGGGCGTCTGCGTGCAAACGGTCTACTACCTCGTGCTGGTTGTGATGGTGTACGCGGCAATGGCGCTGTTCATCATCGGCACCGTATGGCAGGGCGTGAGGATCTTTCGCGGGCTTAGGCACTCACTCGCGACCACGGTGGGACCGCCGAAACCACCCCAACTGCGCGGGGCGCTGTGCGACACTTTCCTGCGTCCGCGCACGTTCAGAACTCACCCGGTGCACTGGGTGCTGCTAATCGCTTTTCACGCGGCGCTTCTTCTGCTCTTCCTCGGCCATCTTGAGCTTATCGGCGAGATCGGGGTGCTTCAGACTATTCAACACGAGGTGTTCCTGGGCAGGGGCGTGGTCGGCATAACGCTGCTGGTGACAGTGCTGTTTTTCATCTTCCGCCGCTTTCACGCACCCATAAGCGAAATATCCGACCCGGGGAGCTACTACACGCTGATCCTCCTGCTGCTTGTGATTCTGTTCGGCAGTCAGCTCCATCTGGCGCGCAGCCTGTTCGCCTACTCAACGGTCGACGTGGAGCAGTACCGCGAGTACCTGACCGGCATGCTTACATTCAGACCGGCGCTACCCGATGTCTTCGCTGACGATATGGTGGGCCATTCGTTTTTGCTGGTCCTGCACGTGTTCTGCGCCAATCTGTTCCTGATGCTCTTCCCGTTGACCAGGATGATGCACGCGCTTCTGGCGATTCCGCTGGCCAGATTGCAGAGGAGGTAGCACGCGCCTGGCCGGCACAGTTACCTTGTTTGACGAGGAGTCTGCGTTCCGTGACAGACAAGCACGAAACAGCCTCAGCAGCGACCGGCGCGCCGGCGAGCAAGCCCGTGTCGACAATCTCCGCCGCGCTGCAGCCGCTGGCGCGGTCCGCAGCCGGTCTGGGCGCGTTCCAGATGAACGCCTGCATGCGTTGCGGGCTGTGCAATGACACGTGCCACATCTACCTGGCCCAGCAACAGACGGCGAACCTGCCCGCAGCCAAGGCAGCCACGATCGCGCGCCTCTACCGCCGATACCACACCTTCTTCGGCAAGTACTTCCCCGCCTTCGTGCATGCCCGCGACCTGTCAGCCGACGCGCTCGAAGAGGTTGTCGACGCGGTCTACGGTCGCTGCACGGCTTGCGGTCGTTGCACGGCGCATTGCCCTCTGGGCGTGGACCTGCGCAGCCTTATTGGCGTCGGTCGGCAGATGTGCGTGGCGACCGATCGCGTTCCCGAAGGTCTCCAACGCACCGTCGACAACCAATTGAAGACCGGCAACCAGATGGCGATCACGCCTGATGAACTCATCTCCACCGCCGAATGGCTTTCCGAAGACCTCAAGCTCGAAATGGGTGACGATGCGGTCACCGTCCCGGTCGATGAGCCGGGCAGCCGGGTTTTCTATCTCATCAACCCGCGCGAGGTGAAGTTCTTCCCGCTCTCACTGATGGCAGCCGCCGGCGTCTTTCACGCTGCCGGCGAGAGCTGGACCATATCGAGCAAATTCTACGACATCACCAACTACGCCTTCTTCGCGGGAGACGACGAGTCGGCCGGGGAACTCACAAGGCGCGTAATCGACGAAGCTCAACAGCTCGGTGCGGCGGAGATCATCTTCTCCGAGTGTGGCCATGGCTATCGCGCGTTTCGCTGGGAGGGTCCGCGATGGCTCGGTAGTGCATACCCCATGCCTGTGCGCAGCGTTGTCGAGCTTCTCGACGAATACCTCGCGACCGGGCGCATCAGCGTGGACCCCGCCAAAAACGCCGACCGCGTAACGCTGCACGACCCCTGCAACCTCGTGCGCCTCGGCGGTGTCAGCGAGCCGCAACGCCGGATTCTGCACCAGGTCGTGCGGGATTTCGTCGAGATGACTCCCAACCGCGACAACAACTTCTGTTGCGGCGGTGGCGGTGGCATGCTTTCGATGAGCGAGTACGGCGAACGTCGCGTTGCGTCAGGGGCGATCAAGGCTGACCAGATCCGCGCCACCGGCGCGAAGATTGTCGCCACGCCATGCCACAACTGCGCCGACCAGCTCATCGAGATCAATAAGGAGTACAAGCTGGGCGTCGAGGTGCAGGCCGTGGTGGAACTGGTGTACTCGTCGCTCGTTTGACGCCTCTACCCGGGATCTCGATCCGAGGCGATCTCCCGCACAGCCTTGACGGCGAGGTCGATGTCGCGCTCGGTATTGAATGGCCCTGCCGAGAAGCGCACCGTACCGCGTGGGGTCGTTCCCATGTGCTCGTGAATGAGTGGGGCACATTGCAGGCCGGTCCGCGATTGCACCTGGTACTCAACATCGAGAATCGTGCCGACGTCCGACGGATCGAAGCCGGCAACCGTGAACGACATGGTCGCGACACGTCTCTTGAGATCGCGCGTGCCGTGCAGCGTAACGCCGCGGATCTCTGCGAGCCCGGCCTCAAGCCGCGAGAGGAGCTCCATCTCGTGACGATAGATGTGCTCCATGCCGCGCTCTTCGATCCAGGTCAATCCGGCGGCAAGACCGGCAATGCCGGCAAGGTTATGGGTGCCGGCCTCCAACCGGTACGGATACTCCTTCAAATGGAATAGCTCGGCGCTACGCACACCCGTGCCGCCGTAGATCGTGCCCTCGATCTCGGCATCGTCAGCCACGCAGATACCGCCGGTGCCGGTTGGGGCAAGCAACCCCTTGTGCCCGGTGAACGCCAGGAAGCTGATGTTGCACTCGACCATGTCGATCGGCAGCACGCCTGCGGTCTGGGCGACGTCGACCGCCAGCGGCACGCCGGCTTCGCGACACACCGCGCCGATGGCCTTTAGATCTTGCACCACACCGGTGACGTTGGAACCGTGATTGACGATGACCAGCGCGGTGTTTTTGCGCAACGCCTTGCGAATCTCCTGCGGATCGACGAAGCCTTCGCCATCGAGCGGAACAAACGTAGCCGCCACTTCGGCCAGCGTCCGGTGGTTGACCGGTCGGATGACCGAGTTGTGCTCGGCGTCCGTTGTGATGATGTGATCACCGGGGCGGGTGGTCCCGTTGATGATCAGGTTCATAGCCATCGTCGCGTTAAGCGTGAACACCAGCCGGTTAGAGTCTTTGCTCTTACCCGCAGCCTCTAAGGTGGGGTTGAAAAACGCCGACAACCGCTGCCGCGTGGTGTGGATCATCTTTTCAGCGGTCAGGCCAAGGTCGCAACCCGAGCGACCAGGGTTCACGCCAAACTCGCTGTAAAACGACCGCACTGCGTTATGAACGCTTTCCGGCTTGGGAAAACTGGTGGCGGCATTATCGAGATAGACAAGGTCATCCATATTCAAATCCTCACGGGACTACGAGACTGCGCGATCCGTACATGGTACACCCGCGCGTGAGGCGTCGTCCAGCGGGAGAAAGTTCGTCCGAGACGCATCCTACGTGGCTTGATCAGGCGTTCGCCGGCCATGTGCGTAGTTTAGCGGTGCCGGTGGGTGGACACCACTGATCGATAGATGCCTAGAGCCGCGTGGGAGAGGGCATTGCGGGTCGGTTTTCGGTTGCTCGTGTTGGCAGACGCAGGGGGGCGGAACGATGCACGTGTGATGCAATTTGGTGGGGCGCACTTTGTGTTGACGCGCGGGCTGTTGGTTGCCGTGTGTGGCCCAAAGAAAAGGCCCATCGCGTGCGTGGCACGCGACAGGCCGTTAACCCTGCCGGGGCAGGGGCATTGCTCTAATCACTCATGGGCGGCGATGGTGTAGTCCATCACGAAGGTTCCACATACATATGCAGACGCCGAATAATCAATCACGCCGCGCTCGGCGAAACGCCCGCCACTCGAAACTCACAAATACACACTCGAAACTCACAAACGCAGCCTAGCTAGAATAATTACTTTTGAACAACTGTCAACCCCCCCAAACCCGCAATCATCCGCCTTGAAGAAAATACTGAACTTCGTCCGAAAAGAACCTTGTCGTTGATACTGAGTTTGTGTAGTATGAATAGTAATTGCCGAATGCGGTTCCTTCCGGGGCAGGGGCATTGCTATCACTTCTTCACCTCCCCGGCGGGGATCGTTCACGCAAAATTTAGTGTGGGTAGCTGGTGGTTTTCCTGTGCGCATAACGCGCCGCGTGAGGAAAGGAGGAAATCATGTGGTGGAAGGTGTACCTGTTGTTGATCGTCGTCACCGGCTTGGCTGTCGCGGCCGCCTTTATTATCGACGACAAGAAGGCAGCGACGGTCGTCGCCGTGATCGGTGCACTCGGAATCTTAGCATATCGTGTTCTCCGAGGAGGTAGCGACGATCCACCCTCCCGCAGAATCGTGTAGCGGATGATGTCTGCATCGCAGAGCGACCCATGGTGCGCGGCCCGTCGGAAACGGCGGGCCGCGGTCTTGGGAGAGGGCATTGCGGGTCGGTTTGCAGTTGGTCATCGGGATGATGTCGTTTTGCCCTTGCCGATTCGAACTTATTGGTCCGCGTCCCGCTCCCTTACGGTCGCGATTCAGCAGAGACACAAAACGGCACGTTCATACGATACCTCGTATGGGAATGGTCATGCTCACGAACCTGTCATCGTGACGAGGCCTGAGCATCAACATCCAGACTTGCCACCTCGCCGCGCATGAGCTGATGATACCCCAGAGCGGCAATCATGGCTGCGTTGTCCGTGCAGTAGGACCTTTGGGCTGCCCTGAAACCGAGACCGCGCCGGGTGCAAGCCTCCTCAAGGGCTTCACGCAAGGCGCCGTTCGACGCCACGCCGCCGCCCAACACCACTGTCGACATGCCGGTCTGGTCGATTCCCCGCATTGCCTTGCCGACCAGCACGTCAATGACCGCTTCCTGGAAGGAGGCTGCGATGTCGGCAAGTCTCTCGGGAGTAAGCCCGGCGAGACCGCCGCTGGTCTTGCCCTGGCCATGGACCTCGTAGAGAACAGCCGTCTTGATCCCGGAAAAGGAAAAATCAAGCGATTCGCTGCCCAGCATTGTGCGTGGGAAGTCGACGGCTTTCGGGTTTCCGCTTTTGGCAAGCCGTTCGATCTGCGGCCCGCCCGGATATGAAAGCTGCAAAACGGCAGCCACCTTGTCGAAGGCTTCGCCAGCCGCATCGTCCAGAGTGGCACCGATCCGCTCTATCGTGCGTGAATCCTCGATGCGGTAGATCGATGTATGACCGCCCGAGACAATCAGACCCAGAGCGGGCCAGGGCGGCGAATCGAGCCCGATGGCGGGGCTGAAGGCGTGGGCCTGGATGTGATCCACCGCGATCAGCGGCTTGCCCCATGCCCAACTGAGCGTTTTGGCTGCGGTAACGCCGATCAGAAGCGCCCCGACAAGCCCGGGCCTGTTGGTAACAGCCACCGCATCGATGTGACTGGGCTTACAATCCGCCCGATCGAGCGCCTCCTCAATGACACAATCCAACTGCTCGATGTGCGCCCGTGAGGCGATCTCGGGGACGACGCCCCCATATTTGCGGTGGGCCTCCACCTGTGAAGCCACTACGTTGCTACGCACATCAATCCCATCGACGACGACGGCGGCAGCCGTCTCGTCGCACGATGTTTCGATACCCAGCAGAGTCGTCATCGCTTCTGGCACACCTCGTCTAGCACGCGCAGAGAAGTCAACCAGCCTTGATCGTTCCAGGCAACGTGTTTCTGATTCGCTGTCAACAGACCGCTCGATACGTCGCTACGAAAGCGGGTTAATGGTCAATCCGGTGGCCAGCTTGGGATAAAAGTAGGTGCTCTTTTGAGGCATCAACCCGCCGGCTTCGCTGACGGCGCGAAGATGGGCCATTGGCGTGGCGTTCAGCAGCAAAGCCACACCTGATTCCTGCTGAGCGCACTGTCTGGCGTTTTTGACTGATTTTACGTAGCGCACACGTGGTTGCTTGCCCAGTTTGTGGTGCAGCAGCTCGTCGATCAGGTAGCGGTGAAGGTAGGCTGCATCCAGATTGTGCCAGGGGGCGCACTGATCTGGTTCTAGCTCATGCAGCTTCGCCCGATCGCTAAAGCGCAGGCGGGCTTCCTTGCCTGTTCGGCCGTCTACCAGGCAGATGTCGGCGTCGGCGTCACCGGCGGGTTCGGTGCCCGGCGCCCAGGCATCGAGCACAGTTGTGAGGTCCACGCCCGCCAGAGCACGGTTGTAGGCGATGATCAGGCTGCCCGGGTCGTCCATGCTGCCCAAGACGAACATGGCGAAATTGGAGGGATGGTCATCGGGCAGCTTCCCGCCGCTCTGTTCGGTAAGCCACTCGCGGTAGTTCAGCGCGGTTCCGTATCGGTGGTGGCCGTCGGCGATGTAGATTTTCTTGTCAACCATTCCAGAAACGACGGTGTCGATTATTGCGGGGTCGGTGACGATCCACACTTCGTTGAGCACGTCGTCGAGCGTGGCGCTCACATCGGGCTGCTGCCGGGTTATTGGGGCGAAGGCTGACCCGATTCGGTTGTCGGCGTCGGTGTATAGCCCGAAAACCGGCGAGATGTTGCATTCCGTGGTCTTCATAAGGGCTAGGCGGTCTTCCTTGGCACCGCCGAATGTTTGCTCGTGCGGTAGGATGACGCCGTCGGAGAACGGCTGAAGGCGAACTCTGGCGAGGAATTTCCGTCGTGTGTAGGTCTTAGTTTCGTGTTCAAAGGTCTGGTGATAGACATACAGGGCGGGTTTCGCTTCGCGGACCAAAGTCCCGTCAGCCAGCCAGGATTTGAGGATCTGGGCGGAGTTTTCATAGGCCCGGGTGGGGCCCGCCGACTTGGGCGGGATGTGCGGTAGATCCACAGCCACTATGTTGTGGTCGCTTTTGGCGAGTAATGCGTCCTTGTCCGCCTGATCCAGCACGTCGTAGGGCGGCGCGATCAGGTTGGAAAGGTCGCCGCCGGTGCGGGTATGGTCGTACCGAATAGCCTGGAACGCAGCGATAGTCGCCATCGTAAGATGCTCCTTGGTTTGCATGAACCCACTTTCAGGGCAATGTAAACGGCGTTGACGGAGGCTGCAAGCAGCTGAGGTGTGGGGATCTGGAGGGCCTGGAGTCGTCAGGTACCGACCCAACGTGCCCGGAGATCTTTAAGCTCTGTTAACTGCGGATTGACGGGCTGTGAGGGTGCATTCGGAGGGCGGATTCCGCGGCCAAAAGCGAGGATAAAACAGGCCATTTCCGCTTGAGCAGCGTCGGTTGGTCGGGTACGATTGCGGTCTGAGGTTCGATAACTGGAAGATGTCGGATCCTCTGGGCCGAAGCGTCGGCCACTTTCACTAGCGACCCTGGAAGCTAAACAGCGGGTCGGACACGCCATCGATAGGAGATTGCGATGGGCAAAAAGCTATATGTTGGGAACCTCAGCTATGATGTCAGCAGTTCGGACCTGGAGGCTCTGCTAGCGACCCACGGAACGGTCCTGAGCGCCGAGGTCATCAGTGACCGGTCGACCGGTCGAAGCAAGGGTTTCGGATTCGTGGAGATGGATTCGGCTGAGGAGGCCGACGCAGCCATCGAGGCGTTGAACGGCCAGTTGCACAATGATCGCGCGTTGACGGTAAACGAAGCCAAGCCCCGCGCCCCTCGTGGCGGCGGTGGTTACGGCGGTGGTGGAGGCGGTGGCGGTCGCCGAGACCGCTACTAGAGCTTCGTCACGCCCGGAGCTGCGGGTTGTGGAAGGCTCTCACGGAGCAGAACCGCGACCGCGAGGGAGCGGCGGCGCAAGAGATGACAGGCGCAGAGCCCGGCCGCTTTCTGACGGGCGCGGTTCGGATAACCCGCAGAAGAACGTGTGATGTCACACTAGACCACGAAGCAGAATCGCGAACAGAAAGGCCACCGCGGGTGGCCTTTCCCTTATGTGGATAGGCGGTATAGGCAGACAGCTTCTGCATTCCGGCTGTTTGGCGAAACAAATTCGACTCCCTCGCAGATGTTCGTCGTGCGTTGGCCGCTAGGCGCGTCCTCTTTTGGGGATTCGGACACCTGCCATAGCGAGCGTTGCTGGCGCGGATGACAAGGAAGAGCCAACAACGAGGCACGGCAATAATGCGGTAGCCGGCATTGCGCCGGTTGCATTGTAGGCGACTGTGACGCTTGGGCAGTTGTGGCCACTCGTTTCTCAGGTTGCCGAGAAAGAGAAGGAGACACCGGTGCAGAGCGTTGCAGTTACGGTGAACGGCTACTCGATCACCAAGAGCGAATTAGACAGGATGTGCGACGCCGTTGTGGACCAGCAGGTGCAGGGTCAGTCAGCATCTCCTGAGCAGCTGGCCCAGATGCGTGCAAGTCTGAGTCCACAGATTCTGGAGGTTCTGGTAGACAATCGGTTGCTCGACGAAGATGTCACGAGAGCACAGATCGATGTGACAGACGCTGATCTGGCAGGGGAGATGGAGAGGTTGATGGATGCGCATCTTGTGCGCAGCGGCGCCACTCGTGCGGAGTTCGAAAAAGGGCTGCAGGGGCAGGAGGGAATGTCTCTTAAGGAGTTTCTGGCGGCACGAGCTAGCGATCCGAACTTCAAGCAGTCGGTACTGCATACGAGGCTTCTGGGGAAGAAATACCCGAACGAGCTGGTGGTGACCGAAGAGGCAATAAAGGCCCGCTATGAGGAGAGCATGGATAGCGATTGCTCAGAACCTGCGGCTGTCCGGGCAAGCCATATCTTGATTGGCACCGACAAGACGATGGCGCAGGAGGAGAAGATCGCAGTCCGGAAGAGGGCGGAGGCAGTCTTGGCAGAAGCCAAGATTCCTGGGGCGGACTTTGGCGCGTTGGCTGCCGAGCATTCAAGCTGTCCGTCGCGGGCAAAGGGCGGCGACCTCGGCTTCTTCCCCAGGGAGGGCGCCATGGTGGAACCGTTTGCCGCCGCCGCCTTCGCCCTTAAGACGGGCGAGGTCAGCGACATCGTGGAAACCCAGTTTGGGTACCACATTATCAGCGTAACTGAGAAGAAGGGTGCAGTCGCTGTTCCGTTTGTACAGGCTTCGGGTGCAATCCGGGAACAACTGGAGGCGGAGAAGCTCGGAGGTCTCAGGCAACGCCACGTGGCTGAGCTCAGGAAAACCGCGGAGATTACGTACCCGGAATAGAAGACGTCCAAACCTCAGCCACGAAACGTGTAGGCCAGGCGATTCACCAGCCTTAACCATCGCTGGACAACGGGGTGTGCAAGGTTGGCTCCACGGTTGCCGCAAACCTCTCCGCCCAGGGGAAGGCAAGTCATCGATCTACCCTGCGTGTATTTTCCAGGGACGACTAAGTGGTAGTCCGGATGTTGCTGTTGAAGGCCTCTTTGGCTAGGCTGATCTTGTCGCGGGAGGTTTCTTCCGCCGGCTGTTCTCTCTGTGATGCTCTGATGATCATCTGTGTGGAGGTTGAGAATCATGGCAACAGTAGTGGTCTTGGTTAGCGGCGGGCTCAAGAGTGCGGTGGCGGCTACCCGCTATAGCCCGGACAATGAGATCATCCTGCTACACGTCGACTACGGTCAGCCATCCGCCAAAGCCCAGCGCCGGGCTTTGCGTTCGCTGGTGATCGGTTTGCCACAAGCTCGTGGGGTGGGTGTCGAACTGCCCTATGTGGCGGGAATGGAACGACACGTTGTCCCGGCGGACGATGATTCCGAAGGCGAGATACGGATCGAATCCGGACCCTCGTCGGCTGTTACGGCGCTGGGGTTGCGAGGTCTTATGCCCGTGCTGATTTCGGTGGCTGCCCAGCACGCCCTTCGCTTCGGTGCTCACCTGGTAGTGACGGGTCTCACCGACGTTGACGACACGACCTCGCCATTGGTCTCGTTTGCCCAGGGCAATCCGGGCAGGCTGCGGGAGTTCATTCAAACGTGCAACATGATGATTGAGACGACGGTGTCTCAGCGGACAGACCTGCGCGTGGAAGCGCCTCTTATAGACCTGACCTATACTGAAGTAGTCAAATTGGGCGTGCGTCTCGAGCTGCCCTTCGAGCACACATGGTCTTGTGAATCCCGCAGCCCCACGCCGTGCTCGAACTGTCCATCCTGCCATTCCCGTTCTGAGGCCTTCGCCGGCGCCGCAACCCCGGACCCGTTGATGGTGCCCGCGACATCGTAGCGAACGTGCCGGCGGAATAGACACGACTTATCAAGGAGAGCCACAGCTTGCGTCGACCGGGCCACAGTCGACAACAGCCATTGTCAGAGTGGTCCATTTCTGAGCGAACCTTCCTCAAGCAGGCAGCGGGACGAGTTCGGGATTCTCGGGCCATCTATCCGACATCACCCGCCACGGGCGCGCCACACAACGTATTTCGGGTCAGCCCTGCTCATGTTCGCGGCGCGAAGAGCCCGGATTAGGCTTGCGCCATGGTACTACCGCAGGGGCCGACCTGGAATCCCGCTGGCCCGCTTGATGAACTGTCCGGCTGTTTCGCCGTCCTGCTGTCGAGGATAAGATGATTGTGACAAGATTGCGGACTCCTGCAGGTTCTTGATGGTCCCATTCCGGGCGTTGCCGTCGAATGCTCGGTTTTCCGTGGGGTTGATCGATGATAGAGGCTGTCCTGTTCGACCTGGGCGACACTCTCCAACACATCGAGACATCGAGCACGCGGAAGCTGGTCGAGTCCGTCGTGCGTGCGGGTCACCACGACCTGGTCGAGAAAGGCCTGAATCCGCCGCCGCTTGGGAAATACCTTAGATCGCTGTATCTGCACATGTTGTGGGCCTACGCTCGATCCAAGGTGACGCGACGCGAAATTCAGCTCATAACCGCGCTACATGGCATCCATCGACGAATGGGAATCAGCCAGAGCATGGAAGAGACGGAGGGGTACCTGGGGGACTGTATCTATGGAATTCGCCAGTACGTCCGAACTCCGCCCGACGCCCTCGACGTTCTGCGCCAGCTTCGCGAGGCGGGTCTGAAGCTCGGGTTGGTTTCGAATACGGTTATTCCGCCCGCGATGCTGGACGGCTATCTCGATAAGGAGAAGCTACTCGAATTCTTCCCTGTTCGGATCTACTCCTCCAAGGTCAGGTACATGAAGCCTCACCCCAGGATATTTCAGATCGCCCTTGATCAGATCAACGTGCCGGCGGAAAGAACCGTCTTTGTCGGCGATCGGCTCGATAACGACGTCAAGGGTGCTTCCAGGTTGGGGATGAAGACGATCATGGTGATTCCGCCCGATCCGGTCAGGCGCTCGCCAGCCGGGCCTGATCACGTGGTCCGCAGATTGGCTGACATCCCGCCGATTCTACTTTCACAGAAGTGTTGATGGACCCGCAGCTTACTCCCGAGCTTCTGCTTACCGCCTACGCCAACGGGATATTCCCGATGGCTGACGACGAGGATGATGGTTTGTTCTGGCTTGCCCCCGAGCCTCGTGCGATCATCGAGCTCGACGGGTTTAAGGCGTCACGTTCGCTGCGGTCGGTTTGTCGCCGGAACATCTTCGAGGTCACGATCAACCGGGCCTTTGTCGAGGTCATCGACGCCTGTGCCGATCGCCCGGAAGGCACGTGGATATCCCCGGACATTCGAGCCGCCTACACGCGTTTGTACGAGTTGGGCTTCGCCCACAGTGTCGAGAGCTGGAAGGACGGGCGGCTCGCCGGCGGGCTTTATGGGGTCTCTTTGGGCGGAGCGTTTTTCGGTGAGTCGATGTTCCACCGTGTGACCGAGGCCTCAAAGGTGGCGCTCGTCGAGCTTGTCGAGCGAATGCGGCGGCGCGGGCTGGTGCTGCTCGATGTTCAGTTTATGACCGAACATCTGCGACAATTCGGCGCGGTTGAGATTCCCAGAAGCGTCTACGAAGAGAAGTTGGCTGAGGCGATCAAGCTCCCGGTTACGTTTGTCGGAGAAGTGGACTGACAAGGCGGTGCGTCTGGGACGTACGCTACCTGCGGTGGACGGACTACGGCTGGCTCTGGTCAATGGTGAACGAACACCGGTGCGGTCGCCTTGGACAGGACCCGTGAAGCCGTTCCTCCGAAGAAGAAGTCGTGGAGTATGCCGCCCCCGTGTGCCCCCATCACCACAAGATCGGCGTCCAGGGATTCGATGTGTTCGAGAATCACGTCTTCGGGATTGGCGGGGGATGCGATCGGGTGTTCGGTGACGTCGAAACCGTGGAGGCGAAGATGAGAAGCCGTCACTTCACAGTGGTGTCGGGCTTCGTCTTCGTCTGAGCAGACGTTCAGAACATGAGCAGGATGATCGCGGAAGAGCCCCAGTTGGACGAACATCTGCACCGCTCGGGCCGACGCAGTTCGTCCATCCGTCGCTACCAGCGTGGTTGCTCCCTTTCGGCGCTTCGGAGGAACGACCAGCAGGGGTCTTGAGCTGTCCTTGACGAGTTCGCCCAGGGTCTCGCCGGGATCGTCACACGTCTCGAAGTGGAAGCACGTATTGCTCCCGATTATGACGACATCATCGCGGCGCGACTCTCGGTTGATCACGTCGTAGGGTAGGCCGTCAATCGCGCGACTGGTGTGGTCTACCTTGGCTGCGGTGCACGCCCTGCCGAAGGCTGACAGAAACGTTTTTACTTTCTTTCGGGCATCCTCGATCAGGGCCTGATCGCGGTCAGCCTTGAAGGAACCACCACCGATGGGGGCGGCTGCTCCGGCTTCGATGGTCGGAACATCGACCACCCCGAGCCCCCCGAGCCGAAACCCGAAACGTGTAGCCAGCTCTATCGCGTACTTCCGGGCGTCGTTGCTGGACGAGGAACCGTCAAGAGTTACGAGCGCGCTTTTCAACATGATTCCACCGCAGTTCTTGTCGAGAGTGATGAGAATAACCGTTGCCGGCGACGCACGTGGTCACTCGGCGGATGTTGGGAGCCGCTCGGCGGTGTCCGAGGCGTTCCCAGGCTGATCGTCGAAGAAGACGGTAACCGCCCCGTTGCCCGGCGTAAAGTCAAAATACCATCGCTGAGCCCAGGTTCCCATCACGTCCGTGCCGATGATCATGTCCGGCAGGCCATCCGTGTCGTAAAGACCTGTGTTTACCGCGACCATACCCAGGTTTTCATGCTCAATGGTGATATCGAGCCGGCTGGGCGATGGCACAGCTTCGCCACCCAGGATTCCGCGTCGCAGAACCGTTACGTTTGATCCGGTGTCGAGCAAGCCCAGAATTCGCCGGGACTCACCATCCAGCGTAACCTCCACCTCGACGAAGGCGCTGTCAAAGCCCGCCAGAATGTCGGGTGGGTTGGTGAACGGGATAGACATTCCACCTTTCGGTGGCGTCAGCAAGAACTCCGCCTCGCTGTCCGAAAAGTCGATTCCCAAGATCACCCCGGTGCGGTTGAAGAAATGGAACCCCAGACCGTTGCAGTCACAGGCTGACAGACCGACCAAAGCCGAAGCAGCGACGGTGTTGAATCCAGCCACCGAGTAGACGAAGGGCCCGGTAAGCTGGAGCTTCTCGGTCCCTCCGAACGCCAGAACCTCGACCGTATCAATAATCTCCACTCCGTAATCCTGTCGCAGCAGCACTTCGTAACCGCCTCCGGTGTCGACAAAGGCGTTGCCGACCGATTCGCCGTTTACGGTCAGCGGCACGGAGAAAAGGGGCGCCTGCGATCCTACGGGGAAATCGCCGCACCCGCCGAGCAGGCCCAAGAGCAGGCAAATGGTCAGTGCTCTGATACGCATGCCTTGATGACTCACCAGGAAATATCTGAGCACACTAAGCATACCTTTTGGTGTCTTCAGGTGCCTCGACAGTGAGCGTGAACACGCCACGCCGCACTTGTTCCTTCGCCGTGTGCCTGCTTCCTTATCCGCGGGCAAACGCGTTTGCGGTGCCACAAATGGGATGTACCCCCGCGACCTGCGCATCGCGGTGCATCCGGAAGTCGTTTCCGGAACTTCGATCAATCTTACGGGCGGTGGAATGTCCATGCCAGCGAGGTCCGATATTGCGCTGAGTGCTGCCGATCTGCAGCTTGGCTGCACGGGGCTGACCGGAATATAGCTATGCGGGCTCTCCGTGGAGATTCTATCCTATAATCCTGTTGTGGGGGCTGATTGTGTCACCTGCGAGAGCCGAGCGTAAGGCCAATCCGGATGCTACTGGCTGGTGCTTTGACACACTCCGAACTGCGGGTTGACCAAGACGTTTACGACACCCAGCGGCGACCGTGGGGGAGCTAAGACCCGAGAGATGGCAGACGTACCGGGCGGTGGGCAGGTGCAGGACTGAGCCGTATCCGTACATCTGTCGGTCTCCCGCGCCAAGACGGCGCGTGGCACTTGGCAATCTGCCTGGGCGGAGGATTTCATCATGGAACGAACAAAACGGCTTCAGTTCGGACTTGTCGCAGGGTTCATCTGCGCGACGGTGGCAGCGAATGCGCTGTTCGGTCAAGATGTTTCTCTGCAGGGCGAACTGGATCAATCCAAGCTGTATCTTCGGGCGGAGTTCGTCGACACGCGGACCGCGAAGAGCCTGATCGAAGATCGCCCCACAGCGTTTGATCCGGACGAACATTACGTCATCCAACTCGACGGTCCTATAGACCCTAAGCGTCGCAAGATGTTGAAATCGCTGGGCGCTAAGCTTGACAAGTATCTTCCGGTGAACGCCTTCCTCGCCCGACTCGGCGCCTGCGAGCCCGATGAGTTGCTCGACGTCGAGTTCGTACAGTGGGTCGGTGTTTACCGGGACGATTGGAAGGTCTCGCCCGACCTTCTGTTTGTCGGGCCTGTGCCCGTACGGTATTCGGATCCCGCCGGCGATCAGCAGGGATCATCGTCGTCGAGCGAGTTGCAGGCTGTGATCGTGCTGTTTCCAGGTCAGGATGTCGAAGAGGTGGCGACGTTGCTGGAAGATGAGACTGGCTTGACGGTCACGAGCAAGTCCGTCGTTGGCGATCAAGGATTAATCGGTGCATCCGTACCCTGGGAGAAGGTCGAGCGTCTCAGCGAGAGGACAGAGATTCAATACGTCGAAAAAGCGCCGCGGGCGTCGCTACGAAACGACACAACCCACTGGATTGTGCAGAGTGATGTTGTCGATTTCGACCCTATCTGGGACCAAGGCCTGCACGGAGAGGGAATGGTCGGACAGATCATCGACAGCATCCTCGACGAGGAGCATTGTGCGTTTTTCGACGATGTCACCATTGGACCGGAGCACCGCAAAATCGTCGCGTTTCACGGCGATATCGAGGCGAGTCCAGCCTCGCACGGCACGCACACTTGCGGCACTATGGTCGGCAAACAGGTCGACGGGGACAGCCGTGACGGGATGGCTTACGAGGCCAAGCTGGTGTTCACCGATTGGGCGGCTGTCTCGATCGGCAGTTCAACGAGCCTCAACGCCGCTCTCTTGGCGGCGTACGAAGATGGTGCCCGTGTCCACTCGAACAGTTGGGGTGCCGATTATCGCATCGACTACAACAACTGGTCGATGCAGATCGATCAGTTCAGCTATGAACACGAAGAGTCGATGGTCGCGTTCGCGGTCACCAACGCCGGCGTGCTCTACACACCGGAAAACGCCAAGAACGTGCTGGCTGTCGGTGCCAGCCACGACACGCCCGACCAGCATCTCCACCGCTCCGGCGGTACCGGCCCCACATCCGACGGAAGACGCAAGCCGGAGGTTTACGCGCCGGGCGCCTCCACCATCTCCTCCAAGCCGGGGACGTGCGACTACGGTACCATGAGCGGAACCTCGATGGCCTGCCCGGCCGTCTCGGGAATCGCACTTCTCGTGCGGCAGTATTTTGTGGAAGGCTGGTATCCCACAGGGACACCCGTCGTCGAGGACAGCCTCACACCCACAGGAGCGCTGATGCGGGCGGTGTTGATAAACTCAGCCGTCGACATGACCGGCATCGAAGGATATCCCAGCGACAGGGAGGGCTGGGGAAGGGTGCTGGTCGACAACTCGCTTTTCTTTGATGGTGATTCGCGAGAATTGATCGTGCAGGATCTGCGCAACGTCGACGGTCTGACCACGGGTCGGACGGACTTGGTCAACGTTTCGGTCGGCGATGAAGAGCAACTGCGCGTCACCCTTGTGTGGAGCGACGTGCCCGCAACCGTGGGCACAGCTTTCGCCCCCGTCAACAACCTGGATCTCGAGGTGGCTGCTCCTTCCGGCGAAACCTACAAGGGCAATGTCTTTGCGGAGGGATCGTCCGTTCCCGGCGGTGATAGCGACGATCGAAACAACGTCGAACAGGTCCACATCAACTCGCCCGAACCCGGGGTCTACACGGTGACCGTCCACGCGACAGCCGTCAATGAAAGGACCCAGGGTTATGCCCTGGTGATAACCGGCGACGTCTTGCCGGGACCAGAGTTTCGGCTGGGCGACAGTGACACCGACGGAGACGTTGATCTCGACGACCTTTACGGTTTCGATTCGTGCCTCAGCGGCCCCGACCAGGCGCCGGGGTTCGTCACGCCGACGGGGAAATGCCTCGGAACCTTCGACGCCGACGAGGACGGGGATGTAGACCTCAACGATTTCACAGCCTTCCAGGAAACCTTCGCGACTACGGAGTAGGGTCCGCTGTGCGGATCACCCTGGAGCAGCAGAATAACCGACCGGTCCGCACAGCGGACCCTACACGCTTTCCGCGCCGCCGGGCCCCGGAAGCACCGTTCGACTGTTACACAAAGCCATACCACGCTCCAGCCCTCTTGCACCTCACTTACCCTGGCGGGTAGCCTGGGTGTGATGATTGATGAGCCCCAGAAGAAATCCGAAGCCCCTCGGCTACCGCTCGGCGATGATGGTCCCGGCCATTGGGCGCCTCTTGGCCGCAGTGACGTGCTTGCCCTCGGTGCTGCCGTCGTTGTTCTTCTGGCCATAGCCATACCCCGTCTCGCGCCGGGAATCTGCTTCGGGGACTCGGGCGATCTGCAACTGGCGTCCGCCACCTTGGGCATCGCTCACCCGCCGGGTTACGCCGGATACGTTTCATTCGGATTTCTTGTAAGCCATGTTCCCGGTGTCGATCCCGCCTATATGGTGTCGCTGGTCTGTTTCGGTTCGGGTGTCGTCGCGATGATCCTGTGTGCGCTTTTGCAGATCCGTTTGGGATTGAACGCTTGGGTATCCAGTGCCATTGCTCTGGCACTCATGGGGCACCCGCGTGTATGGAGCAACCTGCTTTTGCCGGAAGTCTACATGCCCACACTGGCGCTTCTTGCCGGCGGAAGTTACCTGCTGACAAAATACGCCGTGCTAGGACGGCAACGCGATGTCTTGACGGCTAGCTTTCTGGTTGGGGTGGCGCTGGCCAATCGCCCGCCCGTGTTGTTCATACTCCCCGGCCTGCTGGTCGCCTGGTGGATCACGGAGAGGCGGCTTGCCAGGTCAGAGGATCGCAAATCGGTTGTGGGCTGGGTGCTACTGGTCGCAGCTGTGCCGTGTGTGTACTCTCCTGGGTATCTCTGGGTGCGAGATCAGCCGGATACGTCCTGCAACTACATCCAACAGTACAACGACGAAACCGGCGAGCTCCCGGCCGTAGAAGATGGAGCCAGGGCGAAGTGTAAACGCGTCGTCTGGCACTTGACGGGGAGGCAGTATCGTGACCTGCTGGACGACAGCGCAAGCGGCATATGGTCCAGGCTTCGCTACATCCGCAGACAGGTGGTTTCCGACAGCGGCCTGGCGTCAGCGATCATGGCTGTCCTGGCCCTTCTCGGAGGGGCGTTGATGTGGCGTCGATGTCGAGCCACGGTCTGGATCGTCGGCGGAATGGCGATAGGAAGCGTTCTATATCTCTGTGTCTACCGGGTTCATGGCGACGCCGCGGACGTTCTCCCGCTGTTGTGGGTGGCAGCTGTCTTGGTGGGAGTGAGCCTCTCACGTCTGATTCCCCACGGAGCGGGCGGGTATCGCGGGATCATCGGGATCGCCGTGCTGCTGGTGGCGATTTCATGGACGCTTGTCGACGCCCCGAGACGTCATGATGCGGGCCGGGAAGAGGACGCCACGGGCTACCTGGACTCGGTGGATGTTGCCTCGCTGCCCGAATCCAGCGTGATCTTCTCGACCTGGGGTGAATCGACGCCGCTCTGGTATGCCCAGCACGTCCTTACAAGCCGCGGCGACATCAGGGTCATCAATGCGGATTCCGGACGTTGGGTTTCGATGATCGAGGAGCTTGTTCGCGAGGGGGACGTAGAAACTGGTCCGATCTTCCTGACGCAGGTAATCGACCCGCCCTCGGGCTGCGTGCTGACGCCGTTTCGCGAGCTGCACCGGTTGGAAATGTCAGAGAACCCAGCCCTGCCCAGGTGAGCTTACAATCGCTCCACGACTGACTGGGGGGGCCATGCTTTAGCCGAGTGGACCACCCCGGGCCGTGTCTGGCATGATGTAACCTCTTATTGGGTAGGACTTTGTTGCTGTGGAGCCTGCGTTTGCGGGATTCCGCCTAACGCCCGCCTACCATGTTGTCCGTTCTGCCTGGCGACACTGACAGATTCGCGCTTCCAATGCCGATAGCACACTCACGGGGAAACGCACCGGGGCCGAGGGACGAGTCGTCAGAACGCCGTTTTGGTCTTCGGAGGCGTCTTGTCAGGGGTCGCGTTTTCATGTAGAACACTCCCTCGCAATTTACCGCGAGGTCGTGTTGGACCGCCATCCTCGACCTATGGGAGTGTGCCCGAGTTGGCCAAAGGGGACGGGCTGTAAACCCGTTGGCGTATGCCTTCGAAGGTTCGAATCCTTCCGCTCCCATTGCTGCGGTGAACAATGCGAATCAGTGAACTGATAAACCCCGCCACGCCTACGCTTTCCTTCGAGTTTTTCCCACCTCGAGATGACATAGGATTCTGGGATCTCTATCAGACCATTGAGAGTCTAAAGCCGCTAAAGCCCACGTACATCTCAGTCACTTACCGGACAGGGCCTACCGCCCGTCGCAAGACCCTCGATCTGGTGGGTCGCATCAAGAGCGACATCGGTATCGAAAGCATAGCCCATTTGACGTGCGTAGGAGCTTCGCGCGATCAGATCGCCTTGATTCTCGACGATCTCAAGCTACGGGGTATCGAGAACGTCCTGGCGCTTCGTGGAGATCCACCACAGGATCAGGGGAGTTTCGTCTCCTCGCCCGACGGTTTCTCCCACGCCGATGAGCTGGTGGCATTTGTCCGCAGTCGATCAAGCCTGTGCATCGGTGCTGCCTGTTACCCCGAGGGTCATCCCGAGGCGAGCGATCCAAAGACCGACCTCGACAACCTCAAGCGAAAAGTGGGCGCCGGCGTTGACTTTCTTGTCAGCCAGCTATTCTTCGACAACGCTGATTTTCTCGCCTTTCGGGATCGCGCCAGTAGCGCAGGTATCGATCAGCCCATCATTGCAGGCATCATGCCAGTCCTTAGCGTCAAGCAGATCAAACGCTTTACAGGAATGTGCGGAGCAACCATCCCCAAGGAGCTGTTGAGGAAAATCGAAGCTGTCGAGGACGACTCAGAAGCGGTGCGCCACATCGGAATGTACCACGCCACTCACCAGTGCCTCGAGCTCATCAAAGAAGGGGTGGCAGGTATCCACTTCTACACGCTCAACCGCTCAACCGCCACGCGGGCAATCTACCAGCTAATCCGCGCGAACTTCAATGAGGTGCGCGCCGACAAGCCAGCCCCCCAGGCATGTGTGCCCGAATACTCCGTGTGACCGTTACTTGGGTCGTGACGGCAGTGAACCCCGCGAAGTCGATCAACATAGGTTGATAGAAAACAAGACGCCCGACCTGCATCGGGCGCCTTGTCACTCCGCTCTGGGCTTTGTAGCCTGAGCTGAACACGTAGGGCGTTCTCGGATGATCAGGCGCGGTACATACCCCGAGAGACCTTACGCACTTGCTTCTTCTTGCTCATCTGCGCCAGGGCCATGCTGATCTGGTTGCCCAAGCTCTTACTCTTGGTCTTGTAGCCGGAACGGACGACGCGCTTCGAAAGGTCCTTGACGCTCATGGGACGCGCGACCGAGGAAAGAACCTGGCTGATATAGTCCTTCAAGGACTTACCCGTCGGGCGAGGGCCACGTCGAACAGCACTCGCCTTTGCGGGAGCTCGCCGGACTGTCTTGGTGGTAACAGCCGCCCCCATCGCCTCGATCGCTGTTGCGACCGCCTGCATTTCGGACTGCAGGGAAGCACACTTGGCGGCAAGCTGCTCGTGGTATCCTCTCATCTCAGTGACGAGCCTACCGGCATCGGAGCTAGCAGTCTTCAGTACACGTTTGCGCTTGATCACGCGTTTTTTCCTCTTCACTGTGACCTTTGCTTTCGCCTTTACTTTCTTAGCCATTGTCAGATTCCTCCATATTGTTGTGGGGTCTTATTGACGCCTTTATATCCTCAGCTTCGAAGAACACTGAGAACAACTTACATAAGTTCATATACCGTATACAGCCATTTCGACCGACGTCAACCCCTTTCTCAATAATGCCTGCGAAAAGTGCATGACCATGGAATCTACCATGGTTCACAGTATTCACAGTGTCAGGGACATGAGAAGATCAGTATGAGCGAATGGTGAGCAGGAATGAAACAGCCATCCTACGAGGCAACAGGCTTGGTCTGCATGGCGATGAGGATTACTCCGAGCATGACAAGCGCCACACCAGCCATCTGTCCCACGGTCAGCCGCTCAGCAAGACCAGGATGCCAATGGGCTGCCGCTGCGATCAGAGCATACCCGCCCCCGACCATGATAGGATAGGCAATGCTAATCTGCAGTGTCTTGCTTTGGAGCGCATACATGTAGAAAGCTGCGTTGAGCCCAAAACAAACAAGCCCAACGACAAGGGGAGTGCTTGTAAGAATGGTCTTCGCTGCGGCTGAAAATCCGTCCTTGAGCACACCTCCAGATTGCTGAACGGTGGTCATGCCAAACTTCATGAGTAGATTCGCCACAGCGTTCAACGCTAAAGCCACAACCAGAGCAAGCACGTACTTCATCCGGGAATCCTCCATCCCAGGCATTGACACTGCGTCAAGAAACGCAAAATGCTCCCGGACACACCGGGCAGATCGTCTTCATTCTATGTGGCCATAGTAGCGGCAGGAACTCCAACAGGCCAGAGACAAGGCAATACGCCAAGTGGGGTAGGGTGTAGCTATTTCTTCTGGCCGGAATGCCCCGACCTTACCTGGAGAGACCCTGCCCCCCATGCTTCCGAGACTCTACTGCTCGGAGCGGAAGGTGATGGTCATCACACAAACGTCACATGCCCGACTTCCTGCGGCGGCGGCGTGCAGCTAGCTCCGGAGCTTCCTTCACGCAGGTCAGCAGAATCTTGAGACCCATTCCGATCAACCTGAACGTGCCCCGAACAACACGCGGAACTCGGCGGTTAACGTTAATATAGCCCGTTTCGGATGTCTCCGCCGTCTCCCAGTTTTCGAAGAGGCGTCCCCACGGGCTACCAAGCACTTTGCGCATGCGCGATCGCGACAGAGAAGGATACCAGAAGCAGTCGTGGTAGAGCACGCTGGCGATGTAAGCCCAGGGGGCAAGGAATGTCTTTAGCGACCACTCGATGGGTCTTTTCAGCCGGCCCCAATAGATCAGATGCTGCATCCTGGCAGCGAACGTCATCTTCTTGAAGGGGCCGACGAAACGCCAGTTTTCCCTGGCTACGTCCTGGTCGCCGACGATCTCGATTTCGCGGGGATCACCGCAGCCAAGACCGGCTTCGTGAGCAAGCCTTATGAACTTGACATCGACCAGCGGGTCGAAACCCATCATCGAGGCGGCGATAGCGTCAATCGCAACCTGGTCGGCCGAGGCCAGCAGGACGTTCTTGACATGAGGGACCATGCATCGCGGGCCGGGACCGTCCCCGGCGAACGTTCCATCCATCACGGCAAACACGCCGGCGTGAATCCGCTGTTGAATCATCAATAGATCAACAAGAGTCTCATGAATCACCGGATGGGTCCAGTGTCGGTGCTCATTGAGCAGCCCGCCGAAGGCGTTCTTCATAGCCCCGGTCATCGTTGTGAACACGTGTGTCTTGACCGTGGGTAGATGAATGATGTTCTCACCGATAAGCCGCTTCGGGATGCTGAATCCTCGCGGATAAACATCGCGCAGACAGAGGAACTCATCGGCCAAATCGCCGACGGCTTCACGGATATCCACCCACTCTTCCTGGGGCTCGTAGAGATGGATATTACGCAGGTTGTGGGCTTCGACGACGTCTATCTGCTTGTTCTCGCGCTCGCCGAGGTAGGCGTCGATCACGACCGTACGATTATGACAGCCGTGAATAAGCGACGGATCATACCCGTCGCGCTTCATGGCCCGGATGACGCCGTCAAGCTGCCAGGGAGTCGTCGAGCTTCCCGGATAGAAGAAATGCCAACTGATGTTTATCTTGAGCGCTGTGTCAATGTTCTTAGCTATAGTGCTCTGATAGCCTGCCAGGTTCATGACCCGGTGGTAGTCATCCAGCACCGTTTCCGGAGAAGTCCTGACGACCGCTACTGTGGAATGTGTCATCGACCGCTCCTGCGTGTCGTAACCGAATCGAGAGCGTACCTTCCGTCGGAGGAATGCGACCTACTCAACTCCGAGCAGTTCGGTAAGACCTCCAGGTCCCAGAAGCTCATTCTGATACGCAACCACAAGAGCCGTAAGTGCCCAAAGCGCGATTGCAGCCAGAAGAGGCTTGTCCTTAAGAACGATCTCGGTCGGACCGCCGTACATGCCGGTCTCCGTCAGCATTGCATACCGGAAGATGCCGTATACAACGATCGGTAACGTATAGAACAGGTGTTCCTTGGGGAACCGAGAATGCATACCCGCGGTGTCGAGCGTGTACAGCAGAAAGGTGATAATCGCAATCCCGGCTGACACGGTGATCAGATGGTTCAGCAAGTCCGGCGTATACCGAAGCAGCGTAGGGCGGTGTTGGCCGGCTTGGTCCGCGTCGCCGATGAGCGCCTGCTCGCAGCGCCGTTTTCCAAAGCCCAGGAAAAGACACAGCGTGAACATGCAGGCAATCAGCCACTTCGACGTGACGACGTCTACCGCAAGCGAACCTGCCAACGTGCGCAAGACGAAACCGATTGCGATGATGATGACGTCGAGGATCATGCGGCGTTTCAGCGCAAGCGAGTACGCCAGCGTCATCACAACATAGATGGATACCACGTAGGATTCGATGGGCCCCAGCAGCGCCCAGGCGAGAGACACGCTGGCTAATATCAGGACCACCCCGATGACCCAAGCCGTAACCGGGCGAATCGCGCCGCGGGCAATCGGGCGAAGCCGCTTGGTCGGATGACGGGCGTCGGCTTCGCGATCGACGGTGTCGTTGATGGCGTAAGAACCGCTGGCGGCCAGGCAGAAGACCGCAAACGCAGTCAGTGCGCAAAGGAAGGATTCAACCTCCAGCAGTTTCAACCCGGCAGCCGGCCCGGAGAACACGACGACATTCTTGACCCACTGCGCCGGTCGTAGCAGCGAGACATAGTCCCCAAGCGAGGCTGGCGTGGTTGCGGAAGTGTCGTCGGTGGTCCTCAATATCTCGCCCTTCGTTTTCGTCGCCCGAGTCGTCCTGGATCTCGAGGGTTTCGACGGTGCGGTATTATAGACCATTTCAGGGCACATCAACACCGAATGCGCGCTAGAGCCAGACGGTTCGGTGCGGCCCCAAATGGGTGGCGAATCGGCGGGTCGTGGGAGACGGATACTGGGTGGTGCTGGTTCGTGCCGTTTCCAACGACGTGCAGTACTTCACCAAGCCGGTTTCGACGCCGTGTGCGACGGGCAAGATATCGCCTGCCCGCGTGTTTTCTCCTATCACCCAAGGGGCAAGCGAGGATGCCCGTGCCAATCCGAATGTGACGCACTCCGGCCACGAATGCGGGTCCGTTCGTTCAACATGCTTGACTTTTGGGGCGAGCCTCACATCCGGCGCTGCGCCCGAGCAGTAGCACAGTTGTCGGTCCGCCATTGACGACGCAGCAGTCCGAAAGGAAGATGGTGATGACTTGGAGGGTGTTCAGTCGTCTGCTTTGATCCGTTGCGGCGGCGCGGATTTGACCGTTTCACGTGTATCGAGCATCTCGTAGTGAGCCCGGCCCTCGGTCTTGGAGACACCAGCGTGCCAGATTCTTGTCCGAAAGCCGTTGTATTGCTGTCCGGAGGTCTGGACTCCGCAACCTCGGCTGCCGTCGCCAGAGACCTTGGTTTCTCGCTTCACGCTCTGTCGTTTCGTTACGGGCAGCGTCACGCGATCGAGATTGAGGCAGCCCGAAGAGTCGCGCGGGCGTTACCAGTGACCGAGCACATAATCCAGACGATCGATCTGCGAGCGTTCGGTGGGTCGGCTCTTACCGACACGATCTCCGTCCCCAAACCGGCGGATCTCTCCGAGCCGGGTCGATCAATCCCGGTTACATACGTCCCTGCCCGCAACACGATCTTCCTGTCATTCGCTCTGGCTTACGCTGAGGTCATAGGGTCGAGCGATATTTTCATCGGGGTTAGCGCGGTGGACTACTCCGGATACCCCGATTGTCGCCCGGAATTCGTCGAGGTCTTCGAGAGACTGGCGAACCTCGCGACCAAAGCCGGCGTGGAAGGCGGCCGGCTGAGCATCCGGGCTCCGCTGATTCACATGTCCAAAGCCGACACCGTCCGAGAAGGCATACGTCTGGGGATGGATCTGGGCATGACACATAGCTGCTACGACCCAACGGAGTCCGGATTAGCCTGCGGAAGCTGCGAAAGCTGCCTGCTCCGCAGGAGGGGTTTTATCGAAGCCGGCGCGCCCGATCCTACTGAGTATGCCACGGGCAGCTGATATTAGGGGGTTGACGGCAAGGCGAATGCCTGATCCAATCAGTGGTTCGCGGCACCGCTAGCTCAGTTGGCAGAGCAGCTGACTCTTAATCAGCGGGTCCGGGGTTCGAGTCCCTGGCGGTGCAGTTTCGTTCCCTGTTACTTTATGCCGCATACTGGCACTAACTCTCGCAGTATCAAAGACTTGCGCTTCGTCGGTGTCGTGTTGTACCCCTGTCTCGCTTTCGCACCACGTTGTGCCATCTTGCTGTGAATTGCGCGCCAACTGCTGGGGAATCTGCTGGGGGTGACGAGCCGTGGTACCAGTGCCCGTCTTGCGGAGTAGGATGCTGCCCCGTTCGCTGTCGTCGCCTCCGGGCAGGGCGTCTAGCGCCCCTGTCAGGTCGTGCAGCCGGGTATGAGCGTAAAGGCCAAGCTTTGGTTTGAATGTCTGGCGAGTGTTTGGCAAGTTTTGATTGAAGCCCCGCCGTTGGCCAACTGAGTGACAGACGTGTGCCGCAGGCTATGGAAGTTCGCCACGTTGCCCGCATGGTCAACGTAACTCAAAAAGTCCGAATCCGGGTCTCCACCCTGCCGTAGCCAAGCATCACGGGCAGCTTCCAAATCCCGGCGTATCATCGTTGCCGGCTTGTGCGGCATATCGAAGACAGGAACGCCACCAGGCTTGAACGCCAGCCAGCCACGCAACATGTCTGCAAGGTCACGGCGTACCGGTTGGACGTCCTCCCGCCGGTGCTTGCTGTGTGCGGCTCTCACTGTGATGGTCGGCGGGCTCCCGTCCAAGTCGAAGCTCTCTGGCGTCAGGCTTCCCAGTTCGGACGCCCGGAAGCCCGTGCCCAACGCCGTACGATACAGCATTGCTCGGACAGGTCCGGGCATCCCGAGTATCGTCGGACCCGTTTCAGCCGTGGGAATCAACTGCGCAATCTCAGCGTCCGCCAGTACTCGCCGGATGCGTCGCCTGTCCACGTCCACGTTGTCAGCCTTCAGGTGCTGTATCGAGTCAACCGCTACACGTCCATTCGCCATGAGCCACCGGGAGAAGCTCTTGACGCTAAGCAGGCAGTGATTGCAGGTTGCTGGGGATGCTCCCCCAGCCCGGATGGCACCGATGGCACCTTGTACCTTGTGGGGCAACAGGTCGCCGACATTCTCGATGCCGGACAACTGCAGCACTCCCTTGGCCTGGTTATCGGTTTGTGATACGTGCTTGCTGGTGGAGCCCTTAGCCCGCAGCCCCTCGATGAAGTCGCTCAAGTGCTTGCCTATGGGCAGACGCGCCGCTTCGGAGTGACGACAGTAGTGGAAGCGCAGTGAATGACGCATCGCATCCGATCGCTTGTGCGGATTCGGAAACGAAAGACCGAACTGGCTCGGGCAGCGCGCTTGTCGGAAAGGAACGCCACGTTGCACGCGACACGCGATCCGGCACGGCGGGTTCGACAATCGCAGCCTCATCCGCCAAGTTGTTGACCCGCTCTCTCAGGCTGTCATCGTCAGTGCTGTCGTGGTTTGCGATGAACTCCACAATATCCTCGCCTTCACCCAAACCGGGAAGTTCGACAACCCGCACCTGTGCAGTTGGGAATAACCTGTGTAGAATATCCGTCACGGCTTTGGCGTACGTACGACCAGGGGCACCGGCATCCGGCAAGATGACGGCCTCGCGTCCCGCAAGTGGCGACCAGTTTGCTTTTGCAGCGGCGTTCGCTCCACCGGCGGATGTGGTGGCTGTGAGCCCCAACGACCTTGCCGCCTCGCAAGTTTTCTCACCCTCGGTGACGTACACGCGCCCTGTCGTGTTTATGAGTTCTTCAAGTCGATACAGACACCTCGGAGCATCCATTCCTTCCAGGGTCCAGCCATCGCCTCGGCGTGCTATGGGTCGAATCCGCTTCCGCTCATTCGAGTGAGGCGCAGGAGGAAACCGCAGCGTAGCCCCCACAGGTTCGCCCGCATCGTTCCTATATTCCCACGCCGCGGTGCACGGCTTGCCGAGCTTGACCTCCCATGCCCTTGTCGCCGCCATCGGCGTTGTGTAGACGGTGGGTGACTTCACTGGCCTGGGTGGACGTGGCTGCGGCTTGGACGCAGGCTTACATGACGCCTTCCCGGATCGTTCGTTGTCGGCGGACAGGTCCCGCTCTTGCAGGCCCAGTCGAGCGAGAATGTCTTCGGTTATGCAGCCCGCAAAACACCGAAGTAGAACACGCCCGTCCTCGCCAGTGTCGATGCTCAGACTGTCATCGCTCTTGCCGTCGTGGCACGGGCACGGGCACCGCCAGCCGGAGCCGTTCCGCCTGGCATGCGGCAGTTGCGATAGAACGAGGTCAATCGGCGTCATGTTCCTGCCCCCCACGCTCGATTGGTGTCGTCCTCCCATATGCCCGACGCGCCCCGAAGCAACTCCTCACTCGGGAGACCGAACTGGTAGCTGCACGACGCCATTTCCAGCACACATCTGCGTACACGTTCATCGAACTGCCCCGTGGTCTCAGGGACTGAGACGTTCGTCCGTGAGTTCTCTGTAGTATGTGTCATTAGATTCGTTTCCTGGCGTCGCCCGACGAGCTGCCCAAGGCTCGGGCGGTATGCCATTGTCTGCAGATCAGCTTACGCACCCTGTGGCCTCCCCCTCCGGCTGGTCCCGCTTGCGACGCACTCCAATGGTGCCCAACGCTGCTTGGATGGCGGGAATCTGGTCACGGGAGAAGAGCCTCAGAATACCGGTTCTGCCGCGTTCCCGGATACCGGCCTTGGCGATTGCATAATCCAATCGCATCCTCGGTACACCGATGGTCCGCGCAATGTCACCGACAGTTAAGAGATCGAGCATGGCATCAGCCTCCAAGAGACAACACTGATGCCATAAGTATGCTCTCTCTTTTGGAGGTGTTCAAGGCAAGGGCGGCACGTCGCTTGAGGGTGTTGCGGTGATGTTTCGGTGAAACGACGCTTACGGGGTCGTAGGGCAGGCAAGAACCTGAGCGGGACAACATACTGTTCCGACGTAACAGTTCCGTTCTCACGATGGCTTCTGGAGCGCGTAGAGCTTCACACGCGACTGCCGACCCTCCTGCGTCCGAGCGTGTGAGTACATACCCGAGGACGCAGTGCAGAAGGACTGTACAAGGACGGAACTAATGAGGTGATAGGATTCTCAGACTCTCTTCAGAGAGGCCTTCAAGTACCAGAAAGTCGTCTTATTCTTGGGGTCCGCACGCCACTTCTGGCCGTTGTTGTCGATTCCTTTGCTCTTGCACGCGTCGCTGGAGCCTCGCTACCGAGCCTTCTTCAAGGCCTCCACCTTCCTCTTTGCCCTTTCAGTATCCTGGTCGGAATCTGAGCTGTTCCCGACGCAGATCCGCGCCGCGTGCACCTGTGTCACCCATTCTCCGGAGTGCTTATTGTGAGGTGGTATCGTGTCCTGTTTGGCCTGCTTCTTCTCTGCCGGGCCGGCGCCTCCCTGCGGATTGGGACTGTCGGTCGGCTTGGCGGGTGCGAGGTGTGATTCATCCTCGGCCAGTGCGGCCTCTCGTGGCGGGTCCGTCTCGGCACCTTCGTGGGGCTTTGGTTTACCCTCCTCGGAGATTCCTCGTGCTCCAATGTCGGCTTCTATCGCCACGAGAATCATCATCGCCTGTTCCAGCGTGCTGAACAAGACGGGCTGGGGAGGTATCCGGGAAGCATTCTGATCCTCGTGCCATGCGCTGACAGCGGCATACACATCTTGAAGCGGCTTGGGGTACAGCTTCGGGTATCTGCTTATGATCACTTGGACAAGACCGGTTGTTTGGCGAAAAAAGCCGTGTGGCATCGTGGTTTCGGGGACCGCGAGGTGATCGTACTTTTCCAGGCTCCAATACTCACGAAGGCGATCGTTGGGGTCGGCGTTGCGCCAGGCACCTATGTCGTCAACCTGGCTTGGAGCCGTTATCCGCCACTCGGAGATGTTGTCAAGCACAAGTGAGTCGTCATCGAGACGCCGCGGCATGATACAGTCCCTTCATTGACGGGCCGGCTCCGGCGCGCCCCCGAAGGACTGCAACAGGGACGACGCCAGACCCGTGCGTCGGTGATCAACCGACTACCCTCAACTTCATCATGAATGCGATTCTACAGAACGATATCGACAAGGCCAATGGGCAACGTCGCCGAATGCAGTGTCCCAGATAGATAGTACCATTGCCGGCGTTACCCCGTGCCGCCACGGTATTTGCATCCCTCAATCCGTAGGTCTCTGATGAACTGTAAGGCCTTGTGACAATCATCGGGGAAAGCCCAGTAGATTGTCAACGCCTTTCCATGCGACGACAAGCCTCGATTCTCGCTTCGAGATCGTGGCTCGATCTACGGCGAGTTCCTCCGACAACCTGCCAAGCACATAGGCATCGAAGAAGTCGTGACGGCACCAAGATCTCGATGGCGTAATCCTCACGTCGAATGCCCCAATGGTAGTACCCGCCATGAGCGCCTCAATCATGTCATCGGGCTCAGCGAAGCCCACCTGCGACGGATTCTCACGAATCATTCCGTGCAACATCACGAATCCTGCGCCCATCTCTTGCTGGAACGCAATGCCTCGGTGCCGCATCGCGTCGAGCATCCGTCGGCGGAAAACGTGATCACGATTCCGCAGGTCGGCGGTTTGCATCAACACTACCGCTGTGCGGCTTGGACTCTCTAAGCGGTCCGTTTGCATTGGTTGTCCGAGGCTGAAGAGCGCTTGTACTTCGCAGATCGGGAAACTCGCACGCCGAGAATCCCTCGTTCCGCGGATATTCGCCGCTGTCGGCCACGCGTGTACCCACCCTCTCTCCACTCGACAGACCCATTCCCGCCCGGAAGGAGTTTTCAAGAACAACAGGAAAGCGGTCCACGGGAAAGCGCGTATCCCCTTCGCGCCGTTCCCGCTAGGCCTGTGTGGGAACAACATCCCACTCATTCTAGAAAGCCGCTTGCGGCGGCAGGCGAATGGACGTGATTCACGGCAACAGAGATCCGTCATGCTTGGATCGAGTAGCTCTGCTGGTGTGATCGCGGCCCTTGGAGTTAAGAGATGGGAAATCACGGCAGAGATGGCGAAGACTGGCATTTCTTGAAGAAGGAGTGGACGATCATGCATGGCAAAACCAATCCGAAGGTGAGTCTTTTTTCGCTGATTCTGGGCGCGTCGGGCCTGCTGGCACTCGTGGCAGGTTGCCCCGAAGTGCTACCCACGTTCCCGGTTGCCGACGCCGGCCTTGATCAGAACGTCGACGTTGGCGAGCAGGTGGAACTCAACGGTCTCGGCAGCTACCACCCCGATGGCGATCCGCTGGCCTACATCTGGGAGCAGACGTCAGGTCCCAACGTGGAGTTGCACAACGCCAACAGCGTCGTGGCCACCTTCACGCCCGTCGAGGAAGGGATCTGCGAATTCGCCCTGACCGTCACCGATGGCCGGGGCGGTTTGGACCGGGACACGGTGCGCATCTTCGTCGGCCCCGGTGGGGGAACTTGCTGCCCGTGGGCGGACGCTGGCACGGACCAGACGGCTTACGAAGTGAACCCGGTGACTCTGCGCGGCGGCAACTCAGCTGACTCGTGTGGCCTTCCCCTCACCTACCGGTGGATTCAGCTCTCCGGCACTGACGTGTCGATCAACGGCCAGTTCATCGCAGAGCCGAGCTTCGCCACGCCTCAGGTGACTGGTGCTGACATCGAGCTGGAGTTCGAGCTTACCGTGACGAACGAGCAGGGTTGCAGCGACACCGACACAGTCATTATCACGGTCAGGGATCGAGATCCCGACGACCCGTGCCACGATGTCACGTGTTCAGATGACGGTCTGTTCTGCAATGGTGTCGAAGCCTGCGATGATGGGGATTGTGTTTCGAGTGGGGATCCGTGCTCTTCCGAAGAAACCTGCGATGAAGAGAACGACGAATGCAAGGAATCCCTGTGCGATGCGGACGCCGACTGTGACGATGGCGATGAGTGTACGATGGATATCTGCGACGTGGATACCGGCCTGTGCTCGTATCCCCCTCTTGTCTGCGATGACGAGGATGCGTGCACCGACGACAGTTGTGTTGGCGGTGTTTGCGTGAGTGATGCGATCGATATCGATGACGACCTGTTCTGCACTGGTATCGAGACCTGCGACCCGGCAACCGGCGACATTACGTCTTCTGGCGATCCCTGTCCAGAGGGCATCTGGTGCGACGAGGACGCGGACGCGTGTGTATGCAACGAAGACGTCGACTGCGACGACGGCCTGTTCTGCAACGGCGAGGAAACTTGCGTTGATGGCTCGTGTGTTGCGGGGACGGACCCCTGTGCGTACGGTGAGACGGGACTCATCGCGAAATGGAACCTCGATGGCGATGCGATCGATGCCACCGGCAATGGTCACAACGGTGTAGTACATGGGGCTACGCCTGCGGAAGACCGGCTGGGAAATCCGGCTGGTGCTATGGCCTTTGATGGCAACGACTATCTGTCCGTTCCTGATGATGCAGCGTTCACCCTCGGAACCGGCGACTTCACTATAGCCACCTGGGTCACCCGGACGGCCTTTACGGCGGATAACGGCTGCTACATGATCGCACACTCGAATGGGCCGGGCCACACGAACAAGTGGATTCTATGGCTTGGGCGCAGCGGCATCAGCTTCGTTGCTACACAGCCTGGAAGTCACTGGGAAAGCGTTGGCAGCTATACTTTTTCCCTTGATGAGTGGAATCATGTTGTGATTCGCAGGCAGGGGAATACACTGACTGCCTTTGTTGACGGTTCGCCTATTGGTTCGATTCCATTCTCGCTCTCGATCCCTGATCCATCACAGCCCCTGACAATCGGTTCGGCCGAATTCGATAGGCCGAATCGTTATCTTCAGGGTGCTCTGGACGAGGTCCGTTTTTACGATCTCGCGTTGAGTGACGCAGAGGTGCAGGCGCTTTTCGCGTCAGGCGACGATGGCAGCTCGCCACCTCCGCAGGATGACACTTGCGACGAAGAGAACGACGAATGCATCGAGCCTCCCTGCTATGGTGACGCCGACTGCGACGACGATGATGAGTGCACGGTGGACACCTGTGACGTGGATACTGGGGAGTGCTTGAATGTCGAGTTGGACTGCGATGACGAGGATGCGTGCACCGACGACAGTTGTGTTGGCGGAGCTTGCGTGAATGATCCCATCAATATCGACGACGGCCTGTTTTGCACCGGTATCGAAACGTGCGACCCAGCCACCGGCGACATCACCTCTTCTGGCGATCCCTGTCCAGAGGGCATCTGGTGCGACGAGGACGCGGATACGTGTGACATGTTTGAATGCACGGAAGATGCCGATTGCGACGACGGTCAGTTCTGCAATGGCGAGGAAACCTGCACCATCGTCGAAGGCGAGACCGAGGGGATCTGCGTTGCGGGAACGAATCCATGCCAGGCTGATGAGATTTGCGACGAAGAGATCGACGAATGCATTCCTTCGGGCGAAGAGACGGATACGATTCACTCTTCCGAGTGGCTTACCGGCGCTATCGATCCCGTGGTTGACCAGGATGCCTACACCTTCACCAGCGAAGCCGGGCAACTCGTGTTCATCCAGGTTAACCGGATGTCCGACACACTCAACCCCCGGATTGACCTCTTTCCCCCCAGCGGGGGTGCTGTGGAGGCTGGCGCGGGAGACAGTTACTATGACAATCACACAATCGCCGTGTTGTTTGCACATCCGCTCGAGGAATCCGGGCAGTACACGATTGTCGTTCGAGACGATGGTGCAGATGGCACTGGGGGTTACGTGTTGTCGCTGCTGAACCTCTCCGGAGCGCTTACGTCTGAACAAGATCCGGACGGTGGTCCCATTGCCTTCGATGAAGTGAAGACCGGAGCCATCGCCCCTGTGGCTGACCAGGATGCCTATACCTTCACTGGCGAAGCTGGGCAGCAGGTAACCATTCAGGCAAACCGGATGGGTGGAGGCCTGAATCCCCAGATTCGTCTGTATCCACCCAACGGCGGTGCCGTGGAGGCTATCGCGGGAGACAGTTACTATAACAATCACAGCATCGCCCATTTGTATGCACATACGCTCGCGGAGTCAGGGCAGTATACGATTCTCGTTCGGGACGATGGTGCAGATGATACTGGAGAGTGCATGTTGTCGCTTAATGTCCTTCCGTAGACCGCGCCTTGCACAGAGGCCCGGGCAATGGTGCCCGGGCTGGATGCGACATGGCAGCGTGAGGGCTGCCATAACGATGACAGAGGAGCCACGACACGCCTGCACGGCTCCTCCTGGCCTGCCAGCATTTTGTGAGCTGGATGAAGTACTCCGTGTGGTCGCAGTGCCAGTGCCCAGTGAGTTGCCCGGAGGCTCCGGCTTTGCAGTTTCCGTCGGCTGCGGTAATACACGTGGAATCCCGTCGGGGACGAACTGTGATGTGAGACGCCGCGCATCGCGCCACAACTAACAAGGGAGAAGAATGCTATGAAGCAGATCTTGACAACACTCGCCGCTCTGTCGTTCGCAGTCTGTGTGCCATCGGTCAGGGCCGACTGCAATCCAAAAGAGACAGCTAGGCTGAGCCCATCGGATGCAGAGGGCTGGCCGGGCTTGGGCGTCTCGGTTGCGGTCAGTGACGGCACGGCTGTCATCGGGGCGCCTAGCGACACCAGCGCTTGTTCCGCGGATCCGTACTCCTGCTACTCCGGTTCGGCGTACGTTTTCACCGACAATGGGTCTGGCTCGTGGGCACAGCAGGCAGAACTCACCGCCTCGGATGTAGGAGCGTGCGGATTCTCCGGCGTCACGGCACCGTTGCCCAGATTCTCCGTCGTGAGCGAAACCTGACAATAACCCTGGCCGGCATGACAACCGGCGCATACAATGGTCGCCGTGCAACTTGGGTCCCTATCTTCGCCTCTCGCGAACATGCACGAAAGGAATGACATGAAGACAATCCGTATCTCACTGGGCGGCACCTTTATCGTTGCTGCTTCACTACTGACCAATGGGTGTGTCTCGGCCTTTCCAGACTATCCTGTTCACCCCGCCATGAGTTACCAACGTCACGTTGAACAGGATGGCGTGATCGTCGCAATTCACCCGGTGGAGCAGGCATCTGAACAGAAGAAGTACTTTGACGTCAACCTGAGCCGCCGGGGCATTCTACCCATCTTCGTCGTCATTGGGAATCACAACTCACAGTCGAGCGTCCTCGTGTCGAAGGAAGACATTGGCTTATATGCTCGCACGCAAGGCGTGTCCGAGGATATGCTCCCATCAGGCGCTGCCGCCAAGGGCTTCCAGGTGGCGGGATGCGTGTTGATCTCAGTGCCGATTCTCGCAATTGCGAGTGCCATCGAGGCGAACGCCGAGAACATCAAGTACAATTTCAGGGTGAAGGAGCTGACCGACCAGATGCTCTCACATAAGGAGTCGACATCCGGGTTCGTGTATTTCCGCCTGCCTGACAAGAATGCACCCCTGGAAGACATCATAGCTGTGAGGCTAAGAATGCTGCCTTCAAAGGAGTACAAGGAGTTCCTTTTTGACTTGCAGAAAGGAGAATATGTGAGATGACGCCACAATTGCAGAAAACCTGGCTCATTTGGACGGCTATAGCTGGCGTATTGTTGATGAGTGGCTGCACCCAGACCTACAAGCTGAAGGCCCCAACCTTTACGGACTATCCAGAGCAGCGCGAACACCCGTTAACCATCGCGCTACTCCTCGACGAGGAGTATTCCAGTTATGTCTGCGAAGTGCCGCGACGCATGTACCGTGTGCCTCTGGGAGATGCCCTTGAGAAGAACAGTATCTTCATTGCTGAACAGACTTTCGAAGAAGTCCACATGGTCAGAGGGTCTGAGGCAGAGATTCCCCCGGATGCCAGGGCGGTGCTGACGCCTAAGGTCATCTACGGGAACATGTCGAAGGGTGTTTCCGCCTTCGATAGGTTGGAGTTTGTGATCGACGTGGAATGGACACTGAAGGACAGACGAGGCAACATGATCTGGCTGAAGACGATGCGAGGCAAGGCTAGAAACGCCGGCGGTACAATTGGGACGATCAAGTCACAGGCCGGAAAGCGAATTCGCGCTGCCCTGAAGGAGCTGTTTGCCAAGACACACCAAGCAATCGCTGCGTCGCCTGAAATCAGAGCGTTTGCGGAAAGCCAGTAGACAGATGCGTGCATGAGGACAAAACGCTATTGATGCGTGGCGGGACCTATAGTGCGGCCATGTGTCCTTTCCGTGTTGTTGGCGCACAGGATGGTGGACCATACTCTCGTGTCCGCGACACTCTGGCAATCGCTGCTGCCAACCCGAGATGAGCGCTCGATGGCGATGCCCGTGCTGACGAAGGTGTGCTGGTATTGCATCCGGTCGAGATTGCACCGGTGGCTACCTTGCGGATGGACAGAACTCGACTGCGTGTCATCAGAAAGAAAAACGGTAGGACCTCGACAGTGGCGGAGGAGCGGTCCCTGCAGGGCGCATTATGGCAAGGAGAATGGACATGACAGCTTGTAGAGTGTGGATGTGTGTCTTGGCGATGATCGTACATGTGTCGGTGATCTCGGCTGCCTCGGCCGATGTGTGGTTCGACGACGGTGGACATCACGCCGTGGACTACGCAGTCCCAGCGGGCCAAGCGATCCGTTGCGGAAATGGCCCAGGAGGACCAACGACACTGGAGTATGCCGAGGGAGCATCCGTCACAGAGTCTGTCGTGTACGTACTCGGGACCTCGCGAGCGCAGGTAACCGGCGGCCGTATTGAATGGGTCCTTGGGACCTACGACGACAGCCATGCTGACATGTCAGGAGGTGACGTCAACACAGTGCATGCCAGGGATAGTAGCACCATCGATATCGCCGGTGGATGGGTGCGCTGGTATCTCTCCGCTACTGACTACGGAGAGGTTACCATGACAGGCGGCACCCTAGACGGATCGGTCGAAGTATACCACAACGGCATTGCGACCCTCATGGGCGGCACGATCGTGGACCACGGTGATAGCGACTACCTCTGGGCGGGTGACAATGGCAAGATCTACGTGCACGGCACATTCAACTATGATCCGGGACCTATTCAGGATATGAATGGGCAGCTGGTTGGAACGCTCCAGGGAGGATGTCCCCTGGATATCGAGTTCAAGCGTTTCGAGGATACGGCCCAGATCATCATTGCGGAGCCAAGCACCACGTCGCCGCGAACCCCTGCTTGCGGCATGGGCACTGTGGCGTTCCTGCCGATGATGGTGGCGGCGCTCAGCCTGATGGGCCTCTGGACACGTCACCGCTGACTCAGCGAAGTCTGATCATCCTGTCCGTGTTCTGAGGCCGCGTCGGCCACTAGGTGGTAGTACTGAGGTTCTCGCACCTACCTGACGAAATGAAGTGTGATCCTCGCGCGTACGCCATGACGGTTCCCACAATGCGCATCCTTCGAACGGTGGTCCTGTCCTCAGACAGCAATGACTCGGGCATACGGCCGATTCCATACGGAACGATGACGTGTAGCTGCTCGATTGCCCTCTACACGGACGTGGCAAACGAGGTTTGGTGATGCAGCGGAAACCTGGCGAGATCCTGGGAGCTGCATCCAGTTTGTGAGTGATTTTGCGTAAGCGACGTGGTTCCTTTACGCTTGCACAATTGGAGCAAGGCTGACCTGGAGCAGGATATGTCGAAGGACACTACGTCAGGCCCTGACGCTGGGCCGAGTGATAGACGCGATTTGATTGCAGCGGGCATGGAAGAGGCACGCGCGTGGAAGCAACGGCGCGAGGAGCTGAACATCGTGGCCCCGGCGCCACTCCCGGAGAAGATCGGCCCATACAAGGTAGTGCGCCGCATCGGAGCCGGGGGCATGGGCGTGGTGTACGAGGCTGAGCAAGCCGAGCCAAGCCGCCGTGTTGCCGTTAAGGTAGTCCGCGCTCCGGTCGGCACCGACAGCCATCACGTTCAACTCTTCCAACGCGAGATCCAGGCCCTCGGCCGACTGCGTCATCCGGCAATCGCACAGATCTACGATGCCGGTCACACCAAAGACGGTCAGCAGTACTTCGCCATGGAACTCGTCGACGGCAGGCCGCTGGTAGAGTTCTGTGAGCTGGCCGACCTCTCGCCGCGGGATCGGTTGACGTTGTTCGCCGAAGTCTGCAAGGCTGTCCAATATGCCCACCAAAGAGGCGTGATCCATCGCGATCTGAAACCGGCGAACATCCTGGTTGACGAGGAAGGCAAGCCACATGTTCTGGACTTCGGCTTGGCGAGGGTGGTCGATCCGGACGCGGATGCTACTCGCTCCCTTCTCGCGGGGAAGGCACTCGTCGGCACGCTGCCCTACATGAGCCCTGAGCAAACCCAGGACGATCCCGGCGACCTCGACATTCGCACAGACGTCTACTCGCTTGGCGTGATCCTCTATGAAATGCTGACGGGCGTCTACCCGTACGAAGTCGCAGGTCGCATGGCCGAGGTGCTTCGGAACATAGCCGAGGCTGAACCCAAGAGGCCCTCCACCGTCAGTAGCCGAATCAACGACGAGGTGGAGACGATCATCCTCAAGACTCTGTCCAAGGAGCGGGAACGCCGTTACCAGTCGGCCGAGACCCTCGCTCAGGACGTCGAGCACTACCTCAACGGCGAGCCAATCGACGCGAAGCGTGACAGCGGGCTCTATGTTCTCAGAAAGCAGCTGAAGCGATATAAAGTGTCGGTGGCCATCGTGATGATGTTCATGATGCTGGTTACAAGCTCTGCCATTGTTTGGTTGCTCTGGGGTAGGGCAGAGGAGCAGCGTAAGCTAGCCGTTCGTCGCTACGAGGAGACCATCCGTCTTGAGGACCTCAAACGCCTGGCCAACGCGAAAGCTGCGGCCGATGATCTCTGGCCCGCCCATCCCGAGAAGATCGAAGCCATGGAAGAGTGGCTGGTGACACAGGCCATACCACTTCGGGATAACTTCCCCAAGCACGAAGCCACACTGGCCTCACTACGGAATAACGCATCGGAATGGGATCCCGGACAGCGGAAACATGATCGGGAGACACATCCGAAATTAGTGGAGCTTATAGAGAAAAAGCAGCAACTTGCCGAACTCCAGAAGGAGTCTGACGACGACAGGGCCGGGGCGAGCGAGGATGCCGAGGCAAAGGCGAAGAAAGTCGCGGAACACGAGAAGAGAATCGCCAAACTGGAGGAGGCCGTCAAAGAGCGCCGCACGTGGAAGTTCAGCGACGATCAGATTCAGTGGCAGCACGACACGCATGCCGGACTGGTGCAGGACCTTCGGGAGTTCGTGGACCCAGACCCCAAAAACGGAATCCTCAGCAGTGTCAAGAAGCGGCTGGACTTTGCCAGGAGCATAGAAGACAGGAGCATCACCGGGGCGGAGGCGGCCGCCAAATGGGCCGAAGCCATTGCTGACATTGCCCAGCTCGAGGTTTACGATGGGTTGCAGCTTACGCCTCAGCTTGGTCTAGTGCCGCTACGCCGTGACCCGCGCTCTGGGCTGTGGGAGTTCTGGCACATCCAGACTGGAAGAGAACCGCAACTGAACCCGAATGTGGAAGCCGTGAATCCCTGGATTCTGAGAGAGGAAACCGGGCTGGTCTTCGTACTCGTTCCCGGCGGGACGTTCTGGATGGGTGCTCAGAAGGAAAACCCCGAGGGACACAACTACGACCCGCAGGCGGAAGCCGATGAGCGTCCGGTCGATGAGGTCTCTCTGGATCCGTTCTTTATCTCCAAGTACGAAATGACCCAAGCGCAATGGTCGATGTTCACTGGAAAAAGACCGAGCAGGTTTGACCCCAGCTACGAGTGGAGGGGCCATCCGCCAGCAGCGATACCCATATGTCAGAACCAACCATGGAACCCGGTTGAGGAGATTAGCTGGGTGGACTGCTACGAGGTCCTGGGGCACCTAGGACTGGCTCTTCCCACAGAGGCTCAGTGGGAGTACGCGGCACGGGCAGGGACCAGTACGGCGTGGTGGACGGGGAGAGAGAAGGAGTCCATCGGCGTCAGGAAGGCCGGCAACCTCGCAGACGGTTGGACGAAGAGCAAGGGAGGACCGTCGACTTGGCCCTTCTACGAATACGAGGAGTGGCTGGAAGACAAATGGATCGTGCATGCGCCAGTGGGAAGTTTTCTCCCCAACGCTTTTGGGCTGCACGATACGATCGGCAACGTCTGGGAGTGGTGTCTTGACAAGTACGAACGCTACAGCCACGACGTGCAGCCCGGCAATGGTCTTCGCGTGGCCGAGGGCCCCGGCAACCGTGTAGCCCGGGGCGGATGCTTCGTTGATCCCGCCGCCGAGGCACGGTCCACGAACCGCCGCGATAACATGCCGGAGTTCCGCATCTGCGGTCTGGGTGTACGTCCCGCCAGAAACATCACCGAGTAGATTCACGGCTCTGCCACGACAAGCGGAAGCCCACAGAGAACCGTCGGTAGAGAGCGAGCATGAGGCAGCGGGCAGTCTGGACATCGACCTTACCGATTGCTTGGGTACCGCGATGTCGTCCCCGTGATCTCCCCCGCAATCCTGATAGAGCGACACCGTATAGTCGTTGTGGTCCCGCGGCGGGAGTGCCGAACTACCTCCATTCTTGTGGTATCGCGCCGATGTCCTCGGCGAAGAGAGGCAGCAAGTAGGCGCGAGCGAATGTGCGGGCGAATGCGTCAAAGTGCTTTCCTTCGTTGTCCATCTCTCGCATCTCGGGGCGCCACGCAAGTTGCCTGAGCTTGCACGCTCCTGGGGCATCATGCGGGTATATGAACCCTACGTGTCCGCATGACGCTCCCCAGAACTTGTCAACCGTCCCCAGGTACCTCGTGCCGTCACAGATTCTCCACCAATCATGGGGACTATAGTAGTTGTACACACCCTTGCGCGCCTGGCCGAGCAGTAGCCCAAGATCGTAGTAAGGGGAGACCGCGCCGGAGATCAGGACAACTCGCTCGAAGATCGGCTCGGTGTCCATCACCTCGCTGGTAAGGCACGCGATTCCCACGCCGCCGGAAAAGCCACACAAGTACAGCTTCCCGTAAGGATGGCGCTGCCGCCATGCCCTGAGTTCATGTGCCAGGACCAGTGCGCGGCGTCGGTTGCGCGCATTGTCAGTCAAGTTCCGGAAAACGAACGTCGGTTCGATGCAGGTCCAATCCCAGATTTGAGCGCTGGTTGCCACGACCTCACTATTGATGAGGTCCTCCATATCGCTCAGTTCGCTCCGAGTGCCGCTGATCCCCGGGAGTAACACGACGTGCGAGTCGTGCATGCTCTGGATCGGACCTGGCAGTTGACTGCAGCCGGAAGGGGCAGCAGCGCATGACAGCAGGAGAGCGGTGAGCAGGCAATGGGCCGTAATGCGTATACATACATCCATGCGTTTCTCTCGCCCACGCTCTGTGCGAGTGAGCCTTTGAAGGCGTGTCACCACGGTCGCATGGGCCACGACGCCCGGCCATGATCGTTCATAGCCGCTCGGGATACGGTGAAATGGGTAGCCCAAACCACACTTCTTGCCTCGGAGTTTACGATTGATCCAACATCAAGTCGCCATCGTACGCAGGTAAACCACTCCGTTCAACAGGGCATCGAGGACTTTCTGGGCCAGCAGATGTGCCCGATTGATGGCAAACGGACTACACGGCAACGCTGGAGGATCACGGTCCAGAAAAAAGCGCGTATCCCGTTCGCGTCGTTCCCGCTAGGCCTGTGTGGGGACAACGTCCCACCGACATTCGAAAGCTGCATGGCGGCTACTGGCGAGACGGTATGGTTGGGGCGTTTGGACTGCAACAAGAAGAGAAAACGTGATCAGGAGAACCAATGGCAATGATGACTGCGGCAGCTGGGCTGGTCTTACTCGGGCTTCGGCGCCATTGCCCAGGATCTCTAGGTCATCAACGAGATCTGGCGACAGTTCTCACCGACGTGGCCACTGCCACGCGCAATGGTCTTAATGCAACAGACTGGGAGCCTTTGATTTGTGGAGGAAGAGACATGAAAGCAAGAATCCTGCTAAGTGCTATGGTATTTGTCTTGGGGATCGCCACGACGGGATGCAGCGCTCTTGATGTGCTCAAAGCTGTGTCTGGCTACGGTGGCGGTGGCGGTGGTTGGCAGTCTGATTACTATGATGATTACATGAGGTCTGGAGTGACTTCCTACCCATACGTGGTGGATGGATGGGGCACCTGGTAGGACAATGCGCGGAACCTCTCGCAGAGAGACGTCTTGCCGGGATGGTTGCAAACAGAGTGGCGCATCCTGGATCAGCCAGCTGCAAGGCCGCCATCAAGGCGTACCCGGCTCGCCGTCGCTTGAAATCCGTGGGTCCGCGGAGACTCAGTAGGCAAACGCTTCTGTCGATGGTGTGAACTGTTTTGCATGGCTCGCCATCGACCGATTATGGTGCAGGTTTGGGCTGACGAGAGTCCTCGGAACGCGCTTCCGGGTCGCCTCGACGTGACACAGCGAGGTATAGCGGAATCCGAGGTTGATTGGCGTTTCCGAAGCACCTGGAATTCCGAAAGGACATGAAGGGAGACGATGATGTTACGTTGCATGTTTATGTTTATATTGGTTGGTATAGTGAGCGTGTCTGGCTGTGGGATCGGTGTGCCGATGGCGTGCTCTGACATGACATTGGAGGAATACACGGAGGCCCGCAAGGGCATCAAGGTCTACGTGGAGTTCTTCAGGAGTATGGGCATGTCCAAGGCCGACTTTTTGGACATGGTCTTGCCTTCCGACTGCCATGACTCTGGCGCACAGCAGACTCCGTACGGAACGATGACGTGCAGCTGCTCGGTTGCTCTCTACACGGACGCGGCAAACGAGGTTTGGTGATGCGGTGGGATCCTGGAGACCCGGGGAACTGCATCCAGCTTGTGCGGAATCTTGCGTAAGCGGAGGGTATGCGTTACGCTTACACAATTAAAGCAAGGCTGACTGGGAGCAGGATATGTCGGAGGACGCTACACGAGGGTCCGATGCTGAGCCGAGTGATGGACGTGACCTGATTGCAGCGGGCCGGGAAGAGGCACGCGCGTGGAAGCAGCGGCGGGAGGAGCTGAATCTCGCGGCACTTGCGCCACTCCCGGAGACCATTGGCCCGTACAAGGTGATACGCCGCATCGGAGCCGGAGGCATGGGCGTGGTGTACGAGGCTGAGCAAGCCGAGCCAAGCCGCCGCGTTGCTGTTAAGGTGGTTCGCGCTCCGGTCGGTGCCGACGGCCACCATGTTCGACTCTTCAAACGCGAGATCCAGGTCCTTGGCCGACTGCGTCATCCTGCGATCGCACAGATTTACGATGCCGGCAACACCAAAGACGGTCAGCAGTACTTCGCCATGGAACTCGTGGACGGTAGGCCGCTGGTGGAGTTCTGCGAGCTGGCCAACCTCTCGCTACGGGATCGATTGAGGTTGTTCGCCGAAGTCTGCAAGGCAGTCCAATATGCCCACCAAAGAGGCGTGATCCATCGCGATCTAAAGCCGGCAAACATTCTGGTTGACCAGGAAGGCAAGCCACATGTTCTGGACTTCGGCTTGGCGAGGGTGGTCGATCCTGAAATGGACGCCACTCGCTCCCTTCTCGCTGGTAAGGCACTCGTTGGCACTCTGCCATACATGAGCCCTGAGCAGACCCGGGATGATCCCGGCGATCTCGACATTCGCACGGACGTCTACTCGCTTGGCGTGATCCTCTATGAAATGCTGACGGGCGTCTACCCGTACGATGTCCTGGGGAAGCTGGCCGACGTTCTGCACAACATCAGCGAGACCCAGCCGGCCCGACCAACCTCGCCCCAGCACAAGATCAACGATGAGGTCTCGACCATTGTCCTGCGGGCGCTGGCCAAGGAACGGGATCGTCGCTACCAATCAGCTGAGACACTCGGACAGGATGTCGAGCACTACCTCAACGGCGAGCCAATCGACGCTAAACGTGACAGCGGGCTCTACGTGCTCAGGAAGGCCCTCAAGAGATACCGCATGCGCTTGGCTACAGGTGCGGCCTTTGCGCTGATCGTCGTTGCTGCCTGCATTATCACCGCGACGTCTTGGCATCAGGAAGCACAAGCACAGCAGAAGATTGAGGCTCTTGAAGAGAGGGAGCATGAAGCGCGACGGGCGATTGGCGAAGCGCTTCCACAAGGGGCGCCGATGCCTGTAGAGGCGGAATCAGAGGGCGCCCAAGAGGAACCGCTACCCCTCGCTGACCACATCGAGCAGTTGGTGGATCTTGTGCGCCGACTTGAACGCCGACAGGGGCAAGCTGCGACGCTCGCGGCCTTCATCACAAGCGAGAACCATCAAGGTGCTGCGGGATACCTTAATGAGCAGCTCGGCGACACTCCTGATGACGCTTACTTGACTGCATATCGCGGCTACCTCTGGGTCGAGCAATTCCGCAAGACCGGCGACACGGCATTACTAGAAGAGGCGAGACGCGACTATCAAAGATGCATGGTACTTGACTCGGCATACGCCGCGACCTCGCACGAAGGGATCGGCAACACATGGTTGTTGGAGGCCCGCGCATCACACGCTGAGGCCGACTACGACCGAGCCATAAGCGAATACTCCGAGGCTATCAGTATCCAGCCGGACTTTCTCAGGGCGTATTCGAATCGCGGGCATGCATACTTTGATAGCCGGGATTACGTTCTGACAATCGCCGACTATGCGGCGGCGGTTGCTGCCGGTTCAGAGCGGTTATCGGAATCCGTGCCTGACGCCGATCGTACCTACTGCAACTACGGTACGGCGCTGCGCCTGCTTGGCGAATCGGAAAAGGCGGCCACGCAGTATGAACAGGCTGTTGTGGCTGCGCCCAACGACGTGTATTACGATGTTGCGTTGGCACTGGCATACCTGGATGTTGGGCGGAGCGCTGAGGCCGACGCTTGCCTGGAAGTAGCCAAAGGAAAAACTGAACCGGGAAGATGGGAGGAGAAGTTTGTGCGATGCGTATCTTTGGATCTCCTCCCCGACACGTTGGTTGAGTTGGCTGAGGGGTCAAGCGAGAAATGTGAGGCGTACTACTACGCGGGCGAAGCGTTCATACGCCTCGGGGAGCAAGAAAGCGCGCAGCGTGCGTTTGAGAAATGTCTTGAGAAGTGCCGCTCCAGTCGCAAAACCGGCTTCAACGAGTATCGATGGGCCAAGTGGCGATTGGATCAAGCTCTTCATTCCCAGGGAGCGGATTAGATTGTGACCGTTTGAGGAATGGGCCGACTACCTTTTCACTGGCGGGTCAGTGGGCTCAGATGAGGTGGTTCGTGGCGTGGCTATATATGGACTGAATCGCCGGAAAACCCGCTGCGATGCGGAGAATCGGCAGAAGGAGAATCAGAATGCGACACGGATATTTGCCTGGCATCTTGGCTGGAGCGTGTTTACTGCTGACCGGATGTCCTCCTGAGCCTGTCGAGCCGAACCTGAACGACGCTATCGACGTTGTGGGAGCAGATTGGGTGAAACGCCCTCCCGCAAAGAACACTGGGGGGCCTACTGTTGTTCCGCCGAAGGTGACCTCGAACTCGTCTGTGAGCTTCGATGTTGAAGTGGCTGCGGTCGCTGCCGGGCACACGGTGAACAATGTGGCAAAACTGGCTATCGCCATGGATGGTCTCGGTGGCCACTACCTGTTCGATGTGGGGCTCGACAATCGAACGCCTACGGGATCGATTCTGGTGACCGTCGTGCAAGAACAACCCGTAATGCCCGAGGTCAAGAGCGCTTTCAAACTCCAAGTTGTTGCCGTCGATGCTGCCGGCCGCGGGGGCGACATCGTTGACGTAGACGCGGCGTTCTTCGCGGCATCCGCCGGCGAGGACGGCATGGCCGGAGTCGGGGAAACCGTCGTACTTAACGCGACCTTCACGGGCGCGACAGGAACACCTGATGTCACGTGGAGTCAAGTTTCCGGGCCGACCACGGACATCGCAGATCCATCGGCAGCGAGCACGACGTTTGTGCCGTCGACAGTCGGCACGTACGTGATGAAGCTCGAAGCCGTAGACCCAACCGGCGTTGTGGATGTGGACCTTCTTTCGATCCTGGTGGTTGACGAGTTCACCGTCGATGCCGGCGAGTCGGGTGTCGTCCAGGTCGGCGAGACGGTCCAACTGCGCGGCCTCGCGGCTGGTGGCGTCGGCCAGGCGACCTTCGAGTGGACCCAGGTGTCCGGCCCCCCCGTCGTTATCGAGGACCCCACCAGTCGGGTCGCCAGCTTCGTGGCACCTGAAACCGGCGAGTACGAGTTCGAACTCGCGGCGACTGACGAGATGATGGGCACGGTCGATGATCGCGTGATCTATCTAGCTGTGGACGGGCTCACCGCACTGGCGAGCGCCCCCGCTGAGCCCCAGCAGCCGGGAGCAACCGTCCTGCTGCAAGGTCAGGCAGCCGGCGGACTGTATCCCTACGCGTTCCGCTGGACACAGATCGGCGACCCCGAGGTCGACATCGAGGACCCGACCAACCAGACGGCCATCGTCACACTAAACACCGCGGGCGAGTATACGTTCGTACTGCGTGTGGAAGATTCCACGGCGACAACCGACACGGACAGCGTCACCATTTCCGTGGCGTGTGTGGAAGATTCTGACTGCGACGACGATAAGTTCTGCAATGGTACGGAAACTTGCACTATACCAGAGGGTGAGACCGAGGGGACCTGTAATGAGGGTACAAACCCCTGTACACCCGACCAGATCTGCGACGAGGAAGACGACGAATGCAAGGACCCCGGCTGTCCACCGGATGTCAACTGCGACGACGGTAATGCGTGTACGACGGATACCTATGACCTGGAGACCTGTGAGTGCTCGCATGACCCTCTGGTGTGTGACGATGACCAAGACTGCACCGAGGACACTTGCGACCCTAACTCGGGCTGCGTCTTCACCGACACTTGCCCGGAGGGCACGAGGTGCGTCGGGGATGAGTGCATTCCGATTCCGGACGAATGTATCTTCTCCGATGATTTCGAGGATGGTCTGGGGGACTGGTTCGCGGACAACGGGATTTGGGAGGTAGGCGTGCCAACTTCCGGCCCGGAAGAGGCCTATTCCTCTGCGCAATTGGCCGCCACCGTATTGGATGGAAACTACCCTCAGACTGACAGTCGATTGGTGAGTCCATCGATCCTGCTTCCAGAGATCAATGCTGGAGACGAGATTCACTTACGGTTCTGGCACTGGTTCTCGTTTGGGCCTGGGGATTGGGGGGAGGTGCACATTCGAGAACAGACCGCTCCAGGGGAGTGGACAGAGTGGACGAGCTTGGAGGACTATCGCGGTTCTTCCGGCGTGTTTACCCACGCCTTAGTCGACCTC